>Ga0105046_10000109_pt1 | contig 89615 bp, 69 predicted proteins | sample MAT03_FD_78385 | JGI IMG/M metagenome (GOLD analysis project Ga0105046, IMG submission 78385) | Freshwater microbial communities from Lake Fryxell liftoff mats and glacier meltwater in Antarctica - MAT-03 (megahit assembly) | ecosystem: Environmental > Aquatic > Freshwater > Ice > Liftoff... | reverse complement strand
ACTCTCCACGCGAATGTCCCGAGAATACATGGCGTCCTCCGTGATGGGTGATCGACCGCGGCACGTCTACCAGAATACCGCAGCTTGCCTAAACGCGCCATAGGGTTTGAGCGCACCCCCTCTCGCCGCGGTTTTGTGCAAAATGCCGTGGTTTTGCGATGTTTTCGCCTATGCAAACGCGCGGGCGAACAGAGCCCCAATCGGCGAGCCACGGTACTTTGCCATTTGCGGCAGGTTTCGCGAGTGACATTTCCGTTGCTCGGGACATTAGCCTGGTAGCCGATTGACTGACCGTACTTTCTACGGAATCCACCATGCTCCGATCGATCCCCGTGTTGTTCGCGATCCTGCTCCTTGCGGTATGCCTCGGCTCGCTCCAGGGGGCCGACACTTCGCCCAACGCCGGCTACAAGCTGGCGGCGGGGCCTTTCAAAATCCGTTCGACCAAGGAGCTGGTCCTGTCGGATGCCAACCGCAAAAAGGAGCTGCAGCTCCGCATCAACTCGCCCGAGGGACAAGGTCCGTTCCCGTTGATCGTGTTCAGCCACAGCGCCTACGGCAGCAAAGATAACTACCTGACGTTGACCGAGTACTGGGCCAGCCATGGCTACGTGACCATTCAGGCCAACCACAGCGACTCCCATGCACTGGGCGTCAAGAGGGGTGACATGCGGATGTTTTTGGACTGGCAGAACCGGCCGGCCGACATTTCGTTCATCCTGGACAGCCTGGATGAGATCGAGAAGAAGTCGCAGCTGGAAGGCAAGATCGACCGCAAGCGGATCGGGGTCGGGGGGCACTCGTTCGGCGCCCATACCGCATTGCTGATCGGCGGCATGCGCGTGCTGAAGGGGGGCCAGGAAACGGCGGCCGACGACCAGCGGGTGCTGGCCGTGATCGCCCTGTCGCCGCCGAATCTGGAGCGGCAGATGTCCGAGAAGTCTTTTGAGAAGTTCGCGAAGCCGATGCTGGTGATGACCGGGTCTGAGGACACCGACAGTCTGTTTACCAAAGAGGCCAAACTGCGAAGACGGCCCTTCGAGTGGTCCCCGACCGGGGACAAGTACCTGGTGTGGGTCGAAGGGCTGGACCACGGCTTTGGCGGCATTGCCGGCAATCCATTGCGAACCAAGAACGCCGACCATGTGAACTACACCAAGATGGCGACGCTGGCCTTTTGGGATGCCTATGTGCTGGAGAGCAAGGAGGCGCAGGCCTATTTGAAGTCGGAGCAGTTGCCCGCCTTCAGTAAGCAGGCGGAGCTGAAGTTGGAACGTAAGTAAGCCAGGCGAGCGAGTCTGGCGGTGAAAACGACCGTTGGCTGACTTTGGGTGGGATTCGCTACATTCTCTGGTTACCCATCCTTCAAGAGTCATGTGGTTGCCCGCAAGGCGAAGTACCTCAGCTCAAGCTCGATGAAAGGGGGCCGCCCCTACCACTTTCGCCATCGCCTCGGCCCCCAAGCCGCTGGCGCGGTCGGGACGAGGGGCCGAGGCGACAGCGAAGGTGGAAGGGGCTCGCCGGACCTTATTCCGGGGGATTCAAGGGGCTGCGAGGCACGAAGCGGCTTCGGCCTGCCGGTGTTTTAGCCTCTTCACAGGGCTGATGGTGTTGCCCTCCGCCTCGCGAGTTCGCGTGGATAACCACGCGGAGCCGGCCACTTTGCAGCCTCTCCCTTCCCTTTATAGGGAAGCGGTTCTGGTGAGCCCCTTCCGACTTCGCGCGCGGCACACAGGGAGCGCCGCGGGGCAAGGTAGTGCGTGAAGCTCGAACGAGTGCTGCCCCCGTCGACTCGCTGTAACTTTGCGGGTTGGGGCGCACAGGTCCCGCGGGGCGCCGGCGTCCCGCGGGACGCGAAAGTCTTCGGGTTGCGACTCTGGGCGAGGTCGCCTGCGCCTCGCCAGCCCCGCGTTGTAACTTTGCGGGTTGGGGCGCAGAGGTCCCGGGGGACGCCGGCGCTGGGGGGGATGCGAAAGTCTTCGGGTTGCGACTCTGGGCGCGTTCGCCTGCGCCTCGCCAGCGCCGCGTTGTAACTTTGCGGGTTGGGGCGCAGAGGTCCCGCGGGGCGCCGGCGTCCCGCGGGATGCGAAAGTCTTCGGGTTGCGACTCGGGGCGAGTTCGCCAGCGCCGCGCCAGCACCGCGATGTAACTTTGCGGGTTGGGGCGCAGAGGTCCCCGCGGGGCGCCGGCGTCCCGCGGGATGCGAAAGTCTTCGGGTTGCGACTCGGGCGAGGTCGCCAGCGCCGCGCTGTAACTTTGCGGGTTGGGGCGCAGAGGTCCCCGGGGGCGCCGGCGTCCCGCGGGATGCGAAAGTCTTCGGGTTGCGATTCGGGGCGAGTTCGCCTGCGCGCCTCGCCAGCACGGCGATGTAACTTTGCGGGTTGGGACTCCCATACTCCAAGTTTCTAGATCCTCTTCGGCAACAGTTACGGCATCCCACCCGAAATCAGCCCCTTCGGAGACGATGGTTGCGTGCACAAGCCCTCTATCCATCTCGCAGTATAGCATAAGATGCGTTTGATTTAAATCTATTTAGTAAATTTATTTCAGATTTAAATGCGACTCATTGGAGCGAGAAAGCCCGACCCAGCCGTGGCACAGAGCTGGAGTTTGCCTTGACGTCCCGGTTTAAAGCGACCGCGGCTATTCCATTGGCGGGCATCCTGAACGATGCTTGCCAGCTCGACCTGGCAGGTGAAGGAGCTTGGAAGGCCAGTTTCCTGAGTCACAATTCTCGCCCCCTTTAGGCCGAGAATTGACCTGCCGCTGAATGGCTGCGCCTCGCCTGCGCGCTGCGGGACAACATCCCCTGGCCGCAGCGGTGGGCCTCGTTTCACTCTGCCCACCCTACGAGTGCGTCTATTCCGAAATGGTGGGTAACTCCAGTCCCCTAACGCCCCCACAAGTTCGCCTCGTGGGTGAGTCAGATTGAAAAGCGAGAAGGCGTTGCGACCACGCCCGTCCTTGCCCTTGGTGCGACCGCTGCGGCTTTTGGCCGCAGCGGTCGCACCAAGGGCAGGAGCGCACGGGGATCGTCCGATCTAGCCTTTCAACCTCCTTCACCCACGAGGCGAGCTCGTGGGGGTCGCTCGGGAGACGCAACTTTTTGGAATAGACGCACTACGACATCCTGCCACCCAGAATGGAGACGTCTACACGAGCTCGTGGGGGGCGTTCGGGATACCCACCGATTTGGAGTAGACGCACGACTACGATTGCGACAACAACTCGTTGGCGCGGCCGTTCTGATCAGCGGGCCAAGCCAGCGTCGCGCCATAACTGCCGCAACGTGGCCCAGAGGCTGGGGCTGATCGTCTGGCGATAGAGCGAGTCGGCCGGCAATTGCGCAACCAGCCGACGATGAGCCGTGCCCAACGCGTGGTACGGGATGGCCGGGAAGAGATGATGCAGGGCGTGATAGCGCAGGCCTAAGGGAGCCCAGAGTTCGGTCGTGATCCAGTTGCCGGGGATGTTGACGGAGTCGAGCATCTGGTCGACATAGGCCAGCTCGGTCCGCTGCGGATGACGGAAGCGATGGGCGGCCATCGTACGGATGGCGTTGATCAGCAGGGCGATCACGGCCGTCGCGTAAAGCTGCAGCAGGAACCACCACGACAGGATGCCGGTGCTCATCAGGATGACCAGCGCGGCCAAGGCGCAGAAACTGGCGGCTTCTTGAAGCGGCCAACTCCAGCGCTCCTCGCGAGGCGGGACCGGGCGGACGTAGGCCGGATCCATCACCAGGGCCGAGGCGCGCTCCAAGGTCAGCGTCCGCAGCTTCGGATGCAAAAACGACAGCGGAAAGATCAGCCCGAAGCGGAGTACGCCGGCGAAGGGGGCCACGAACGGCTGAATCAGATAGGTGAAGATCTGCTGCCGCGGCGGAGCGCCCAGCGGCAGGTACTCGCCGTCTTCGTGCGTGCCATAGGTATGTCGACCATGATGGGCCCGGTGTTCGTCGTAGAGAAAGGCCGGGATCATCAGCGGAATGCCGCAGAGCAGGTTCCAGGCGGCGCGGAAGCCCGCGAAGCCTTTGCGCCGCAGATGCGAAAGCTCGTGCGTGAACGAGGCCGCCCGATAGAAGGCCAGCGAAGCGACCAGCACCAGGCAAACGACCGCCCACGGGGGTAGCGTGAGAAAGGCCACCGCGGCGGTAGCGCTATATGCCACCGCCGACGAGACGATCAAATCGGTCCAGTAGATGACCGGGTTGGGTGTGAACAGGTCGGCCACGATGCGGCTGGCCTCGCGCACCGAGAACGTGCCGACGACCTCTTCCGGAAGCTCGACACCGGGGGGGAGCGAAGCAGATTCGACGCTAGCCATGGGAATTCAGCAGGCGGGACGCCTGCACCACAATTCAGCGAGCAGAAGCCGGGTAGAGATCGAACGCGGCACGACCATTTTATTCTGCGCCGCGAAGGGTCAAATATCCAGGTCGTCGAGCTGGTCGACCAGGTCATCCAGGTCGTCGCGGGGCTCGGTCTTCTTGTTCGCCTGCCGTTTGGGGATGCCGATCGTCAGACCGACCGCCTGTCGGCCATCGGCGACCAACTCGGTATCCCGTTCCATGGCAGCCACTTCGATCGCACTGGGAGCGCCGAAAAGCTGCGACAGGTCGATCTTCAAACCGCTGGGGCCGTCGGCTTCGGGGCTCCCGGCGATGGCGGGCGTTTTGTGCTGCGGAAAGATGATGGCGTTCTCGGGGCAGACACGGCTGCAGGCAGGACAGCCCTTCTTGCAGTTGTCGGGCTGCTCGACCAGGATCGCGTCGGCCTTGTTCACGCCATAGACGCCGAACAGGCAGAAATCGAGGCACTCCAGACAGTTGGTGCAGCGGCTGTAGTCGATGACGGGATACCAGCGTCGGCCGGTTGATTCCTCGATGCGAGTCACCGCGGCAGCTTCGGCGGCTTCGCCTGACTCGGCAGTGGAAGCTGGGGGAACAATCGGCAAAGCCGGCGCGGCAGGGGGCGGCGCGGCCGGCTTCTCGTCGGCCAGGTAGCGGGCCAGTTGCTCGGGCTTGGGGCTGCCGCTGATCCAGCTCATCAGCGAGAACGTCTGCACGTTGGTCTCGCCCACGATGCGGCGGACCTCGGCAACGTAGGGCTCCACCTTGTCGGTGGTCCGTAGATCAACGCAATAGATCCGGCGGTTGGGGACCTGCGGCAGGCCGATCCCTTTGGAGGTTTCGGGCTTCTCCGCGGTCTCATCCCCTTCTTCTTCGTCCTCTTCGTCGCTCTCTTCGGCTTTGAGGAGCGAGGTCCCCTCGTGCCCCAGAATGCCATGTCGGGCGAGGGTCCAGCGGGCGGCGCGGGGGAACAGCCAGCTCAGGACCAGCAGGTCGCCCGAGATGCCGCTCAGGCAGAGCAGCCCGGTGCCGCCGGGGGTCAGATCGTACAGGTGGGGAACCACCGTCACGTCGACCCCCTTCTCGAACAACAGGGCAGCGACGAGGGATTCCTCCAGCCCGCGTTTGGCCGGGTTGGCGCTTTGCCCTTGCGAGATGACGACGGTGAGTTTCTTGGCCATGGGTACTGAGGGCGTGTCCGCCGTTGCCGTTCAGGAGAAATCGATTGGAATAGTTAACGCGTAAGAAGCAGTTTCAAAACTCGGCAGCGGTCGAATTCCCCACACTAGCCCGACGCGCTAGCGAGGGGAACCGTCAATATCCATGGCATTGATCGCGATCTCTTGAATGGCCACGGGTTTTCGAGTCCCCCTCGCTGGCGCGTCGGGCTAGTGTGCAGGTCGTGAAACAGCTTCTAATCGTCTTCGTTCAACTGCCCCTTGATCGTCCGCTGGGCCACGGTCCAGGCCGCTTCCAGATGCTGCAGGTAGTCGTCGGGCGAGAGCAAGGCCCGCGCGTCGCCGGCGATCTCGAACAGCCAACCCCCGCCGTACTTGTCTACATTGATGGCCGACGGGTCCGAAAGCAAATCCTCGTTGAAGCCGACCAGCACGCCTGCCAGCGGAGCGTACAGGTCACTCTCGGCCTTGGAGCTCTCGATCGCCCCCAGCAGTTGCTTCTCGCGCAGGATCGTGCCGGCGTCGACGCTCCACTCCAAAAAGTACACATCTTGCAGCAGCCGCACCGCGTAGGCACTGAAGCCGCAGCGGTAATGTCCCGCAGGCGTTTGTTGCGCCCACATGTGATTCTTGGCGTAGACGCGGTCCGTGGGAAAGCGGGCCTCGAACTTCCCCATCATGAAGATCAACTCGCCGGTCGCTTGCTCGCTCACGTGTAGCGGACTCCCTGGTGCTCGGGCTCGAAGAACGCGGGGAGCAGCCCATCGACCCGCAGCAGACCGTCGCGGGTGAGCGTGACGCGGTCCCCCTCGACGCTGAGCCACCCGTCGCGCTGGTACTCTTCCCAGACGTCGGCCCATTCCGAGAGGATCTCGACCTCGAACTTCTGGCGGAAGTAGCCGGCGTCGAGCCAGCCCTTCTTCAGCAGCAGAATCATCTCGCGGACCAGTAACTGATGCTTGGTCGGACGCAGCCCACGGAGCAACGGCAGACGGCCGGCTTCGAGTTCGCCGGTGTAGGTGCTCCACTCGGCCAGGTTCTGGTAGTGGACTCCGCCCACGTGGCCGAAACTGGCCACGCCGGTGGCCAGCAGATCGCTCCCCTTCCACAGGTTGTCGCGGTAGCTGAAGTTCACCTTCTGCGGATCTTTGACCATCGTGTAGGCGCTGGAAACGGAGTAGCCCGCGCCGGCCAACTCGTTGAAGGCATAGTCGACCCAGGCCCGCTTGGTCGGCCAGTCGGCCACGGGGGTTTCGATCTGGTTCCCCAGGATGTCCTTGGAGTAGACCGTGTTGAAGGGGAGTTCCATCTGATAGATGGTCACGCTGTCGGGCGAGAGGGCGATCGTCTTGCGAACGCTGTCGCGCCAGGCGTCCCAGTTCTCGCCGACCATGCCGGAGATGAGGTCGATGTTCACGTTGGGGAAGCCGGCCGCCTGGATCCACTCCCAGGACTTGTAGACCTCGCCCGACAGATGGGCCCGACCGTTCTCTTCCAGGATGGAGTCGCTGAAGTTCTCGACCCCCAGGCTGAGCCGCGTCACGCCCAGTTCGCGGAGCGTTTTGACTTTGGGCTCGGAGAGGGTGCCGGGCTCGCACTCGAAGGTGACTTCCTCGGCGTGGTCCCAGTTGATGTTGGCCCGCAGCCGGTCGACCAGCGAGGTGAGCTGCTTGGCCGAGAGGAACGACGGAGTGCCGCCGCCGAAGTAGACAAAGCGGAACGGGCGTCCGCCCATCACGGGCAGCCGGCTGACCAGTTCGATCTCGCGCGACAGCGCCGCGACGTAGGTCTCGACTTCGTGGGCGTTCTTGTCGGTGTAGACCCGGAAGTAGCAGAACTTGCAGCGCTTGCGGCAGAAGGGGATGTGCAGATACAGCCCCAGCGGCGTGTCTTGCGTGGGGGGGCTTTCGAGCGCCGCGCGCACGTCGCCCAGGTTGTCGGCGCTCCATTGCGAGAACGGCGGGTAGTTCGAGATGAAGTAGCTGCCTACTTCAGTCTTGATCGCGTCAGTGGCCATCCGTTACTTCTTTCCGAAACAGAAGAGTTGCCCCTGATCGTTGCCAATCACCATCCGCCCGGCCGCCACAGCGGGGGACGCCGTGAACCGTCCGCCGGCCTGGTACTCCCAGACCTTCTTGCCGCTCTTCAGATCCAGGCCATAGATCCGCCCGTCGGCCGAGGCGATGAAGACCCGCTCGCCGACGACAACGGGCGAAGCATCGACCCGCCCGCCCGTCTGAAAGCGCCAGACCTCGGTCCCCTTGGCCTGATCGAACGCATAGACCCGCTTGGAGCGGCTTCCCACGATGGCCAGATCCCCGGCGACAGCTGCTGAGCCATGAAAGGGGAAGGCGCCGTCGGGATCTTTGTAGGACCAGGCGATGGCCGGCTTCATCCAGTCGATGGCATAGAACGTGTCGCTGGTGGTGCCGACAAACAGACGATCCCCCACGACGGCCGGCGTGGCCCCGGCCTGCGAACCGATGTCGACTTTGCTGGCGTCGGCCCCTTTCTCGAGATCGACCACGTGGAGCTGGCTGTCGCAGCCAGCCACAAAGGCCCGATCGTTCACGATGGTGGGGGAGCAGTTGATCGGCCCCTCGGTGGCGAACTTCCAGACTTGTTTGCCGTCGGCCGCATTCAGGCAGTACAGATTCTGATCGTAGGAGCCGAAGATTACGCGGTCCTTGTAGAACTGCGGGCTGGAGATGATTTCGGCGTCGGTCTTCATGACCCACTTCTGCTTGCCGGTGACCGCGTCGACTGCGTGGAACACTCCGTCCATGTCGCCGATGTAGACCATCCCGTCGCGGACCGCGGCCGAGGATTTAAAACCTCCTTCGGTCTTGTAACGCCACTTCTCGGAGCCGTCCTTCAGATTGAGTGCGTAGAGGTTGCCGTCGAGGCAGCCGACATAGACCACGTCGTTCACGATGGCGGCCGTGGATTCGAAGTCGCCGTCTTCGGCTTTGAAGGTCCAGAGGACCTCGAGCTTCTCCGGCAAGCCGGAGCGGGAGACGCCGGTCGAAAGGGGATCGCCGCGGAAGGAGGGCCAGGCATCTTGAGGGGCAGCATCCTGGGCCTGCGCGCAAGTCGAGACCAGTCCCAACAACAGGGCCACGGCAGCGCGACGGAACAAGTCAGACATCCCAGCCTCCGTTTTGACGGCACGGCAAACCTCACTCTCTAACTTACGTCGGTAGGCTCCCAAGGTCTACGGTCCCTTGCCAAGCCGCCGGTCGCTTCGCAGAATGCAGTCCCCCGTGTAATGCAGCTAACCGACAAGGTTCCTTCCTCCCGATATCTCCGCACCGTTCGAAGTGTTGTCCGCCGGCGGCGGCGCGCGACACTTGGACGCCATGCCGCCCTCCTTTGGAGTTCCCCCTGTGAAACTGGTCACGTACAAGAGCGCCTATGGTCCCCGCGTCGCAGTCCCCCGAGATGGTGGCTACGTCGACCTGAACTGGGCCGATCCCAGCTTGCCCGCCTGCATGAAGCAGCTCTTGTCGCTGGGTAAGACGGGGCTGGATCGCGCGGCCAAGGCGGTGGCCAGCGCCTTGCCTCTGCCCGACACGAACCCCGTACTGTTGGCGCCGATTCCGCGGCCCGAAAAGGTGATCTGCATCGGGCTGAATTACATCGACCACGCCAAGGAGACCGGCAAGGAGCCGCCGCCGGAGCCGGTGGTCTTCAATAAGTTCCCGCAGTCGATCATTGCCCCGCTGGAGCCGATCGTGCTCCCCAAGCTGAGCGACAGGGTCGACTACGAAGCCGAGTTGGTGGTGGTGATCGGCGTGGGCGGCAAGCACATTTCTGAAGCAAACGCCCTGAATCACGTGGCCGGCTACGCCTGCGGCCACGATGTTTCGGCCCGCGACTGGCAGCAGGGGAAGCCGGCCGGCCAGTGGCTGTTGGGCAAGTCGTTCGACACCTTCGCCCCGTTCGGGCCGATGATCGTGACTTCGGACGAGGTCGGCGACCCCGGCAACCTGCGCGTGCAGTTCCGCCTGAACGGCCAGACACTTCAGGACGGCAACACCGACAAGCTGATCTTCAGCGTGCCGACGTTGATCGCGTATCTTTCCAGCGTGGTGGCCCTGTCGCCGGGCGATGTGATCTTCACGGGAACTCCGCCGGGGGTGGGCTGCGCACGCAAGCCGCCGATCTACTTGAAGCCGGGGGACGTGGCCGAGGTGGAGATCGAGAAGCTCGGGATCTTGAAGAACCCGGTGGTGGCCGAAGCGTAGGTTGTGCGGCGTGTGCGACGTTGCTGCTCAGTTCAACGTCGCCCTGGCGTGGTTCGCTTCAGTCTCCCCGCCAACCAGTCGGCCAACCCCGACGCGTACCACCGCGAGAACCGCCGGTCGGAAGGTCCGCCGGCGAGCGCTGTATGAATGGCATCCTCATGCAGGTCCGTTGCCATTCGAAGGCCGGGACCGAGACACGCTTCGCGACCGCCAAAGCGATAGGTTTGAATCTGATGGATTGTGGCCCGGCTTCCCGGCACCGCGAACGGCCCGCGATTGAAGCCGAGCCAGGGCGGCAGCTTCTCTCCCAGCAGCAGATGCTTGAACTCGAGTTGTTGCACTTGCCCCCAGGGAAGCAGTGGTTCGGCGAGTGCCCGTGCGCAGGCCTCGCGATACAGTTCCGCCCTCGATCGTCCGGCAAACCAAAGGCTCTGCTCACTCAGCAGGATGCGGTCGAGGTTGCCGTAGTAGTTGGCCGGAATGCAGGTCTCGTCCCATAAGAAGCGCGCTGCCTCGGCGCCCAGCACCCCGCCGAAGACCGAGCGGAACAGCTCGACATAGAACCGTTCGAAGGCCGTCGCACCGCGCGACTCGAGCGTGTACCGGCCGTCCCAATCGGCCAACACCCTGGCCTGCGGCCCCCAGTCGCCGGCGGCCAGGATTGGACGCAGCACTTCGAGATACAGCCCCGCCTGGCGTGAGGACAGATCCATCTGCAGCGCGGCGGTCGTTTCAATCGTCCAGTCATCTCGCCCGGCCAGTTGCTCGGCGATCCGATCCGCGCGGTACGATCCCATGCAGGCGTTGATCGGTTCGGCCGCACCAGCGGGGCGTAGCGCATTCAAATCGTTGTTGGCGGTGACGACATAGCCGCACGCGGGATTGAGCGTCTGCGGCAACTCGGCCGGCGTCACAAACCCTTGCCAGTCGTGGGCCGCGTCCCAGCCTGGCAGCGGCACCAGGCCGCGACTCTTCGGCCGGCGCGGCATGCAGCCCGACATCTGGTAGGCGATCCCGCCGGCGCGATCGGCCAACACCCAGTTGAATGACGGCTCGAGTTGCCCCAGCAGCTTGCCTCCTTGTTCCACGGTCGAAGCGGCCAGCAGATCGAACATGGCCGCGATCGAGGCCGCTCCCGAATCCCGTCCGGCCCACCGCGTCGCCCGATAGAGCCCGGGCGAGGTAGCGTCGCCATCGAGCGTGCCATGCTCGTTCTCATAGAAGGTCATCTCGACAGGCGGCCCTCCTTTGCGGCGGATCGTCTCCTTTCGGACCTCGAAGGGAACCCACACGGTGCCGCCGGCAGTCTCGCGACGGCAAGCCCCGTCGCGGCAGTCTTCGATCCAGGAGTCGATGGCATCCAGGAACGAGTAGGTCGCCCCCCAGGCCAGATCGCGCGTGCGGCCGATGAGCGCCGCCGGCAGCCCAGGGATCGTCGCCCCCAGGCAATAACGCCCGTCGTATTGCAGGGCGACTTCATACCACAGAGCCGGTAGCCGGTTTACTTCCAGATGCGGATCGCTGGCCAGAATCGGTGCGCCCGAGGCGGTCTTGCGTCCGGCGATCGCCCAGTTGTTCGAGGCCGAGAGCTTGGGCATCGCCGGATGGAATCGCACTTCGGCCGGCACCAGCGGCTGGCCAAGCTTCACTCGCCCCAGTAGTTCAACATCCAGCCCTTCGAGCAGACCAGGGAAGAGTTCTTCCAAGTGCGGCTGCGAGACGCCGGCCTGCACCAGTTGCACCAGCAACGTCTCCAGATCTCCCTGCGTCTGGGCCATGGCGATGAAGGCCACCAGTCGGATCATCAGCACCGTGTCGGTGGGAGCCCAGGGCTCGGCACGGTAGCCAACCAGGCGGAACTCCCAGGGGGTGCGTCGCAGCCCTTCGTTCACGCCGGCGCAATAGGCATCGAGCAGCCGGCGATGTTCGGGCGAAAGCTGCGCGACTTGCTCGGCAGCACCGCGGCTGAAGTGCATGCGGCGAAAGAAGCGGTCGATGACCAGCATGCCCGCGTCATCGGCCAGCAGTTCGCAGGCCCGGCCTTGCCCCAGAATGCGAACCAGCAGCATCTGCAGGCCGCGGTCGCGGGCGTGGCATTGGCCCAGGACGCGCAGCGCGTCGGCCAGCGAATCGGCAGAGAGATGCGCCACACCCTGTGCATCGCGCTGAAGTGGAATCGCGGGCATCCTTGCTGCTGCGTCCTGGGGCCCAAGAAAGGGTTTCAAAGACAAACCCTCGCTTCTTTGCCCTGGCAGGTCAAGGTGCGCGTGCGTCGGATCGCGCCCTCGGAACTACGGACGCTGCGCCATCGGAGGCGGTTTGAAGTCCCCCAGCAATCGCGTCACGACGGCCGCTTTCAGAAGCTTCTCGACGTAGGCCTGCTGGGCTTTCTCTTTTCGCTCTTTCTTGATCTTGTCGCGGATGTCGGGCTGCACGTCCTCGAAGGGGGTCTTGCCCGCCTCGGTCCGTTCCGTCACACGGACAATGTGAAAGCCGCGATCGTCCTCAAGAATCGAACTCAGCTTGCCAACCGGCAATGCGAACAGCGCCTCGTCCAGCACCTTCGACACTAGACTCCCCTGGCTGGTCCAGTCGCGTTTGCCGCCATCTTTGGCCGTGGGGCCTTGCGAGCCCGTCTTGGCGACCGTGGCAAAGTCCTCTCCGTCGAGGATGCGGTTCCCCAGTTTGCCGATGGCAAAACGGGCCTGCTCCTTTGAGGGGAACTCGCTGGTCTTGATCATCAACTGCTCCCATCGCACCTTGCACTTCTGCGTGTACTCTTCCTGATGCAGACGGTAGTAGTTCAATAGCTCTTCGCGGCGGACTTCCTCGTTGATGCTCGAATTGCGAGTGAGGAACTCGCGGGCCAGCAGTTCTTCGATGAAAGCCTTCTTTTGCTGCGATAACGAATTGCCTTGCTCCGCGGCTTCGGCTTCGAGCTGCCGGCGCGAGACATAGCCCTTTTTCTGCATCATCTGCTCGACCCGCTTCTCGAACTCCTTGGTCAACTGCTCTTCGACGTTCGGGAAGTTCGCCGCGGGGATCGACCGTTTGGCATCCTGGTACAGGATTTTCCGCTGAATCAACGGCTCGATGGCCTGCTGCAACAGCGCCCTGCGGGCCAGCGCGACTTCTTTCAACGCGTTTTCCATCTGACTGGGCGGGACCTTGGCCAAGGCTTCTTGCAGGCGAGGTTCGGTCATCGAGAGGACTTCGCCCGCCAGGATCGGCTCGGAATTCACCATCGCCAAGATCGTTGTTTCGGAGATCTCGATGTCGCCGGCCAGCAGCGCCCTTGAAGAGACTTTTGCGGGCGGAGCAGCGACTGGTTCGGGCACGCGCACTGGCGCAGGGCGACGGGTGATCTCCGGTTGGCTCTCAGGCGTGAAGCTGGCAGGACGCACGTCGCTGATCGAGGCTTCGCTGGGCTCGGAGTCATCACCGATCGAAACTTCGGCAGGGGAAGCAGGCGGGCGACTGGCCAGTTCCCGATCGCGGTCGCGCGCCCACGGGGCCGGCGCACTCGCCTGAGAAGAGACATTCTCGGCAGCGCCGACGGGCTCGCGATCGGTCTCAGGCACCCGGGCACGGTAGTCCGCGTAGCTGGGGCGCGGTTCGGTATCAGCCGGACGGGCCTCGGCGGTCTGCGGGTGGTCGGGTGCGAAGTTCGGACGATCCGGAGTGGCGTATGGATTGGGACGCGACGCCACGGGCGGCGCGGCAGTCACCGGATAGCCTGTCGCGGGATCGATACTCGCCGCGGGAGTGGCGGCGGTCGGCGCAAGGGGCGCAGACGTCGCTTCCGCAGGGCTGGGGTAGTTCGACGTGGGGGACGGGGCTTCCGCGACTGGCGGATAAGCCTGCGCGGGACGCGTCGGTTGCATCACCGGAATCGCTGTCGGCTTGCCGGCCGTCGTCTTCTGGGGAGGAGCCCCCAGCGGCGGAGCTACCGGCACGGCGCTGGCCACAATCGGCGCACCGCCCAGCGGCAAGGCTTCGCTAGCGACCAAGACCAACTCACCGCCGGTGGCCGTGCCGCGGTCTTCGACCATGCCGCGGAGCATCATGCGCGGCGTCGAAGGAAGCGCCCGCTCCATGGGAATCGTGATCTGTTCTTGCTGACCATCGGGTCGCGTTCGCGTGACCTGGGCTGGCTGACGATAACTGACGCGGATGCGCGTGACCGGCACGCGTCGGCCGTTGACGGCCTGCACTTCGACCATCCCTGCTTTGACGGGCATGGCTTCGACTTCCAGCGTCGAGCCCAACGGAAAACCGAGCCAGGTGCCGGCGAAGTCGGCAGGTACGGGAACATTCTTCGGAAGCGGCGCGTCTCCATACTGCCCACCGGCCCGCGGCGCACCGTAACCTTGCGGTTCAGGAGCTTCATCGAGCGCAGGATCTTGCGGGGGAGGAACGTAGCGGCCCGGGGTTGTTGCCGGAGCGTTGCTGTAGACCGGGGGCGCGGCCGAAGGAGCCGGCGTCGTCGGATTTGTACCCGCGGCGGACTTTGCCGCACGCCAAGGGGCCGCCGACGCGTTGCGATCGGCCGGCCAGGCGGGCGCAGGGTCGCTCTCGCGCGGAGCTTGTGCCCGCGCGTTGTCCATCTCAAGCCATGCCAGCAACTGGCTGGTTCCCCGGTGTTCAACCCACAGCATGGCGCCCAGGGCCACGAGGAACGCAAGGAGCATCGGATAGGCAAGTCGACTCACAAGGCGCTCCGCTAGTATCTGTCGCGAACGGATCACATGAAGTGACGCTGGCGATAGCAAGCAGAGAGTTCTCTTGCTTTCGCCGACAAGACGGGACCCCTGCGCAAACCTTGCGGGCCAGCGCATGGGGGCGGGATCATATCGGCAAACTCAACGCGGAAGCAACAGCGATTTCAGGTCTTCGATCAGGATATCCGGGTCATTCTCCCATTTTCTCAACTTGAAGAACGCCTGGCGGTGATCGACCACCCGCACACGGCCCCGGCTCTTGAGCACCAGCTCGGCGATGGCATTGCGGTCTTTGTATTCAAAGATGGCATCGGCCGGGCCATCGAGATGGATCGATTTGAGCTTCCAGTGGTGCGCCCAGAGTCGCAGCCTTGCCAACTCCAACATGCGGGCGACCACTTCGACCGGCTTGCCGAAGCGGTCGGTCATCTCGCTCCTCAGATCGTCCAGCTCCTTGTCGGTGGTAGCACGCGACAGCCGGCGATAGAGATCGATCTTGAGCCGCATGTCGGGGACGTAGCGTTTGGGGAGATAGGCCTCGCCCGGGATATCGACGTGGACTTCGATTCGTTCCTTGGGGGGCAGATTCTGCATGCGTCGGACTGCTTGCTCGAGCAGCGTGCAATACAGCTCGTAGCCGACCGCGGCGATGTGCCCGCTTTGCTGAGTTCCCAGGATGTTCCCGGCCCCGCGGATTTCCAAGTCGCGCATGGCGATCCCGAAGCCGGCCCCGATGCTGGAGAACTCCTCGATCGCCTTCAGCCGCTTGGCGGCCGTGGTGCTCAGGATCTTGCCGTGATTTACCAGCAGATAGCAGTAGGCCCGATGCTTGTATCGGCCGACCCGCCCGCGAAGCTGGTGAAGCTCGGCCAGGCCGTAGTTCTCGGCATCGTTGATGAACATGGTGTTGGCGTTGGGGATGTCGAGCCCGCTCTCGACGATCGTCGTGGCCACCAGGATGTCGTACTTGTGGTCGACAAAGTCGAGCATCACCCGGTCGAGCTCGTGCTCACTCATTTGCCCGTGCCCGACCGCGATTCGCGCCGTGGGGGCCAGTTGCTGCAGCTTCTGCGCGACGACCTGGATGTCCTTCACCCGGTTGTGGATGAAGAACACCTGCCCGCCGCGCCCCAGCTCGCGCTCGATCGCATGCGAGACCAGCTCTGCATCGAAGCGGACCACGCGGGTCTCGACCGCCAGACGGTCCTCGGGCGGGGTCTCGAGATTCGAGATGTCGCGCACGCCTAAGAGAGAAAGGTGCAGCGTCCGCGGGATGGGCGTGGCGGTCAGCGTGAGGACATCGACCTGCTGCCGCACGACCTTCAACCACTCCTTGGCTTCGACGCCGAACCGCTGCTCCTCGTCGATCACCAGCAGCCCCAGGTGGGCCAGGTGGATGTCGGGCTGCACCAGGCGATGCGTGCCGATGACGATGTCGACACTTCCTCCGGCCAGCCCGTCGACGATCTTCTGCTGCTCCCCCTTACTGCGGAAGCGGCTCAAGCAGCCGACTTTGAAGGGGAAATCGGCCAGCCGTTTGGTGAAGCTGCGATAGTGCTGCTCGGCCAGGATGGTGGTCGGAACCAGGATCGCCACCTGGTAGCCGTTGTCGACCGCCTTGAACGCGGCCCGCAGCGCGAGCTCGGTCTTGCCGTAGCCGACTTCGCCGCAGACCAGGCGGTCCATCGGCTTGGTCGATTCCATATCCTTCTTGATGGCGGCGATGCTGGTCAGCTGATCGGGCGTTTCGGTGTAAGGGAACGTGGCCTCGAACTGCTTCTGCCACAGGCTGTCGGGATTGAAGACGATGCCCGGCTGCGAAGCACGCGTGGCCTGCAGATCGAGCATCTGCGTGGCCAGGTCGATGACCGACTCCTGGGCCTGCTCCTTCTGACGCAGCCAGCTCTTGCCGCCGATCTTCGACAGCCGCGGAACCGACTTGGTGCCGCCGACGTACTTCTGCACCAGATCGATCTTCGAGGCCGGCACGAAGATCTTGGTCCCGCCAGCGAACTCGATCTCCAGATGTTCTTCGCTCTGCCCTTCGCTCTCCAGCAGCTTCAGGCCCAGGTAATGCCCAATGCCGTGCCCCAGATGGACAACGTAGTCCCCTTCGCGCAGCTCCAGAAAGCTGTCGATCGCCCGGCCAAGTTTGCGAGGATTGGTGCGGGCGGTCTCGCGGCGGCCGACCAACTCGCTGTCGCACAGGATCGTGACCTTCTGATGCACCAGCCGCAGCCCGGTTCGAAGGGTCCCCAGCGGATAGTGCATGGCCCCTTTTTTGGCCAGCGTGCTGTCGCTAAGGAGGTCGCTCAGGCGGTCCGATTCCAGCTGGTTCTCGCAGACCAGAAAGATCTCGTCTCCGCCGGCGCTGGAGCGATCGAGCAGACTGGGCAGATGGACCGTCTCTCCCCGGAAGCGTTCGACGCTTTCGATCGTCAGATGGCAGACCGCGGGGAAGGCTCCCACGGGAAGCTGGCTGACGGAGACCTGCGGAAACTCGAGCACGCGCTTCAGCGTGCTCTCGACCGTGTACAGTCCGGCCCGTTCGGCCAGCCTGCGAAGCCAACGCCGGCCGCACTCTTCCAACTCGCCGGGATCGAAGAGCACAAACCACGTATCGCGCGGCAAGTGCGTCGTGAACGGGCGATCGCCGCGGACGCCGGCCGGAAGGATCGTCAGCTCGACCGACTCAAGCGCGCCGTGGCTGCGCTGCGTGGCCAGGTCGAACCGCCGAATCGATTCGATCTGATCGCCGAACAGTTCCACGCGGACCGGTTCGTACCAGTCGGGGGCGAACAGATCGAGAATGCCGCCATGCAGGGCGAACTCGCCGGGCAGCTCCACGGCCGTCATGTTCTTCAGGCCATGCTCGACCATCCAGGCCAGCAACTGGTCCAGGTCGATCTCGTCCCCGACGCGCAGCGTGCGCGTGCTGGCCTGCACGGTCTCCAGGCTGGGAACCGGCTGGAGCAAGGACTCGATCGAGGCGACCACAAGCGGCGAGTTACCACCGGGGGTCGCGCTGCCAGCCAGTTGCTTGATGCACCGCAGGCGGTCGGCAAAGATCTCATCGGTCGGCCCCGCGGCGGCGAACTCACCCGAGGTCTCCCAGGCGGGGAAGCGCTCGGCACGTCGGCCAGCGAAGAGGCTGATCTCCGAGGTCAGCGTGTCGAGGTCGTCGAGGAAAGGCGAAACGACGACCACCGGGCCCGGAGCGTGCTGAGCGATGGCGGCCGCGACGAGCGCGTACCCCGAGCCCCAGGCTCCGTCGATGGTCCCCCCCTCCCCGCGCGCCAGCGCCGCCAGCACATCGGAGAAACCGGGGAGCGTATCAAGCCGTTGGACCACCTGCCGCAGCCGAGTCGATGCGTCGAGCGACATCTCCGCGGTTGCCATGCACCCTTCCGTGTCAGTGCAGAATTCTAGGGAGCCGGATGAGAAAAGAGGAGGAGCGAACGTGAGAGAGGCTGCCGGCGGCTGGCGTCTTGCCGATCCCAGGAAACGCATCGCCCCGAAACGGAGCGGCAAGGCGCTCGCAGACGGTGGTCCTCGAGCCAGCGCGAGAATTGCCAAGAAACGCCACGAAAACACTTGACAATTTTAATTGTCAACGCTACCTTCGGAGCCATGATTCAAGTAGAAGTCATCGACGACCCCCAGGCGGCCGCAGCAGCCCTTGATCCGATTCGGGGCCGGCTGTTGTCCGAAATGACGGAGCCCGCATCGGCCGCCACGCTGGCCGCGCGGCTGGGGCTGACGCGTCAGAAGGTGAACTATCACCTCAAGACGTTGGAAGCGCACGGCCTGGTCAAGGGAGCAGAGACTCGGCGCTGGGGCGGACTGACGGAACGCCTGCTCGTCGCCACGGCCGCTTCGTATGTGGTTTCGCCGCTCGCCCTGGGGCCGGTCGCCTCGGATCCTCGCCGCGAGCAGGACCGGCTCTCGGCCAGTTACTTGATCGCCTTGGCGGCCCGTGTCGTTCGCGAAGTGGGCACGATGTTCCGCCGAGCGACCCAGGCCAACAAGCATCTGGCCACGCTCTCCGTGGATACGGTTGTCCGTTTTCGATCCCCTGCCGAACGGGCGGCCTTTAGTCAGGAGCTGGCCGGCGCGATCACCTCGCTGGTCGCCCGCTATCACGACGAGAAGTCGCCCGAGGGGCGCTCGCATCGGCTCGTCTTGCTGGCCCATCCTCTTCCCCTGGAAACGAACGATCAGGAGGCGTCATGCCCGTAAACAAAGACGAATCAGGACGACGGTCGGTCCAGGCCGAAGCCGAAGTGCCGGGAACTCCCGAACAAGTCTGGCAGGCCAGGCCCTTTGGTCGCGGCACGACGCAATCAAATCGCATAAAATCAGATTCAAAATGAACTGATATTGTGGTATACTGAGCAATGAGGCTCCGGTACTCCGCGACCCAACGCAAAACGTATAGACCCGAGCGTTCGCCGTTCGCGCTGGAGAGTTCCCCGAAGGGGAACAACAACTGCGTGCCTATGAGAATCCAAACTGCCGTGCCTTCAACCCGAAGACTTGCGCGTCCCCCGCAGCGCCGGCGTCCCGCGGGACGTCCGCGCCCCAACCCGAAAAGTTACAAACCCAAGCGCGCGTTCCTCCCTGAAACGCCCAACAACGCCACGCACTCTCTTCCTGCTCCCTCCCACTTGTGGGGAGGGCTGGGGAGGGGGCTGCGCCAGGTTCCTACCTCAACCCTGCTTCATTCTTGAACAGGAGGAAACAGAGGTAACAGAGCCCCCCCTCCGTTACCTCCCTTCCTCCTGTTCAAAAGAACGCGTCGTCGTGGATGTAGGTCCCATCGATCAAGCTGTTTTTCTTTTGCGGGTTCAGGCATCCCGTCTCCACTTCCAGCAGGCGGGCCTGCACCATCAAGATCACACCCTCGTCGGGTTTGAGGGGACATTTCTATTGGTGTGTGACAAGCCGAAGGCAGCCGCCCGTTGCATCGCGGGCGCTCGGCGATCATATTTACGTGTCTATTCCAGTCTGCCATCGGCGTTTCGCCGCTCCGAGTTCTCGCCAACCGCAAACCCCGGCCTTTGCTGATGCCCTCTTCGCGCCGCGCCCGCATTGAAGCCATGCTGGTCGACGACCCCACGGACTCGTTCCTTCGCTACGGTCTGGCCATGGAGATGGCTGGCGAAGGAGACTACGAGGGGAGCGTACGCCAGATGCAGAGTCTGCTAGCCGATCGCCCTCCCTATGTGCCGGCCTTCTTCATGTCGGCCCAGCACCTGGTGAAGCTGGATCGCATCGCCGAGGCCCGGACCATTCTGCGCGAAGGAATCGAGTTCGCGCGGACCGAGGGAAACTCGCACGCAGCCGGCGAGATGAGTGAGTTCCTGACTTCGCTGGGGGCGTTGGGGGAATGAGCGGGCACGGTACGGTTCCTCCGAATAGGGGGATCCTGCGGGCGGGCCGACGGGGGGAAAATGCCGAACACCATGGATTTGCCCCGTATTTTCCGGATAACTCTTGCATGCCTGCCCTTGCCCAACGGATCATACAAGGGGTGTTTGTTAGCCATCAAGTTCTTGCTTCGCGGCGTGTGTTCGCGGCAGGAGGCCTTTTTGAACCACGCCGGCCATTCACAGTACGGGAGGGGGTGACGCAATGATGACAGAACCCCAAGAGCAACTGGGTCTCTACCTGCATCTTGCCCGCGCCAGCGAGCAGCGTCTGCGTCCGATGGTTCGCGACAAGTTCCTGGTCTTGGCCGGGGTCTGCGCTTGCGAACTGGCATTGGACCAGATCGCCGCCTACTGCCGGCACAAAGTGCTGGAGAACAACCCCGGGCACCTGCTGCGCAAGTACCGCGAGTTCGCCGACGCCATTGGCGACGAGAGCTTCGAGACCTACCTGAAGCAGCTCCAGCGCGCGTACCCTCTCGAGAAATCCGAGTTCATGCTCCAATCCCTGGGCATCGACCTGGGGAACGAACGCGCGGCCTACTACAGCGATCACGAATACGCCGCGGTCCTGCTGGGGACCACGCCCGAGAAGCTCGACGAGCTCTTCAAACCGGGCGTTGCCGCCGAAGCGCCGAGCGACAAGCCGGCCGTTCATCCGCATTCCAATGGCTCGACCACTTCGGCCCTTGATGATCCCGACGATGGCTCGCTGGACCTGTTCAGCGATCGCAAGTCGACCGATTCGGGCTCGACCGACGATTTTCGTACGGCCCTTAGTGCGGCCCCTTCGCTCCCTTTGAATCCGGTTCGTCTGGATTCGTCTGACCCATCCGACGACGGCTTGGCGCTGGATGCACTCTCGGGCGAAGACCTGGGGGTTGGCGGCGCCGCGGATGTTACGGCCGAGGCCCTGGATGACGCGGTGTTGAACATCGCCAGCACGGGGGCCGATGAGCCGCCGCCGGCCGCTTCGCTCAAGACGCCGATCCAGGCCGACACGCCCGCCAAGACCGACAAGTCCGCCGCTGCAAAACCTCCGTTGGCCGAAGATTCGTTCGACGCGACGATGAACGACCTGACGCGGACCGTGGAGCGACTCGAAAAGCCCGCCCTGTCGCTTGATGAAGATGAGGACGACGACGAAGTTGAAATTGAAGATGCGGATGAAGCGGTAACCGATGATGTCGAGTCGGCGCTCGACGAAGAGCCTGTCGGCGAGGACGATACCGAGCGTTCGCAGATCGGCCGCGCCAATTCCGAGGAAGACGCACCTTTGCCGGACGATCCGCTGCAGGATGCGGACCCGTTGGCTGAGTCGTCCCCCATTTCGTTGCTCGACGCGGAAACGGCAGAGAAGTTAGAGGAGGATGCACCCGCGAATCCCCCCGCTCCGCCCGTCGTCGATCCATTCGAACAGAAGCGTCGCCCGGGTTCGGTGCTGTTTGAGCAGCCCGTGAAGAGCGGCGCGCCGCCGACCGTCAAGATCGTGGATGCCCCCACGGTCTTGAATGGTCCCGCCGTCAACGCGCCTGAGACTCCCGCGAAACAGGACGCTGACGCGGCTGCCGAAGACGAACACGCCCTCTTCGGAGAACCCGCGTCGGAAGTTCCAGCCCATGAAGCCGACAGTTGGTTCTCGCAAAAGATCGAAACGCCGGACGAACCGACGCAGTTCTACAAGGGTCCGCTGATCAGTGCCACCGAACTGGCGGCTGCAGCGGCTGGGCACTTGCCGGGTACGGATTTGGAGTCTTCCAAGTCGGCAGAGATTCCCCGCGCCGAGCCGGAAGACACCGGTTCGATTTTCGATTCGCCTGGCGAGGTGCACGACCAGCACCAGACGATGCCCGATCAGATCGAGATCGCCATGCAGGAACAGGCCCGCGACGCTGCGACGCAAGCCGAGAGCACTGCGGTGGCGAGAGACGAAGAAGTCGAGTCAATGCTGATCACCGGCGCTTTCGGCGGCGAGTCGTTGTCTCCCTCGAAGGCCGATCTACAGGCAATGCAGGCTGCTGCGCCCGCCGATCCTGCCCCGACCGAAGCGGAAGTCGATCTCGCCCCGACCGAAGCGGAAGCCGAGAGTGAGATTGCTGCGATCGAGCAGTCACGAGTCGAGGAACCGATCGCGGAAGACTCTGAAATCGAAGAGCCGACCGCCGAAGAGCCGACCGCCGAAGAGCCGATCGCCGAAGCCGAGCCCGCCCCACAGGCTCCCGCTCACAAGCCAGTCCTCGAAGACGACGAAGAGAACGTGCTGGGAGGCAGCACGCCGCGCGATCAGGAAATCGTTCCCCGGTATTCGTTCGTCGGCAGCTTGCCCATCACGCAGCACACGACCTTCGAGACGCTGAACGCGTCGCTCTCCTCGGGCGAATCGCCGCTGTTGAATCTGTTTGTGCGGGCCGACACCCGGGCTTCGCTGGAGCAGATCGAGAACGAGCTGACGCAGATCGAGCATCCCGACCTGAACGTCCGGCTTCAGGCCACCGTAGGCACCATCAGCGAGGCCGACGTCGACTTTGCCGATGTGCTGAATGCCATCATCATCGGTTACAACGTCACCCCCGACCCCAATACCATCCCGCTGGCCAAGCGCCGTGGGGTGCAGATCCGGCAGTACAACTCAATCCAGCAGATCAGCGATGACCTGCGGAATGCCTTGTCCGGGCGTTTGCCCCCGATGTCGCAAAGCACGCCTGCCGCAGCGCCTGTGGTCTCGGCGCCGATGGTTGCCGCCGTCGCTTCGGTGATGGAGGAGTCCGTGATCGAAGAGTCTGTCGTCGAAGAGTCTGTCATCAAAGAGTCCGTGATCGAAGAGCCCGTGATCGAAGAACCGGCTCCGGTAGCCACGTCGCCAACCAAAGTGGTTCCCGTTTTGGAATCTCCCCCGAAGCCGGCCGTTCGCCCCGTCTTGCACGAGGATCTGCCACCTCCGAAGCCGGCCGCGCACCTGCATGAGCCTCCCGCTCCGGCCCCGCTTGAAGTGCCCACTCCCGCGGAATCGGCCGGCTCGACATCCATCTTGATGATCGCCGTCGGGGCTGCGGCCTTTCTGGCCGCCTTTGCGGCCTTCTTGTTTGTGCTGGGATTGATGCAGCAATAACGATCTGAACCCACTTTTGTGGGAAAAGGCAAGTTGCCTTTCTCCCTTGGAGTGTGTTTACTACATCTATCCGAGTGGTCCGACCTTTTTTCCTTCGCCTTCCGTTATTGGTCGGACCGGCCCGGCACCTTCATCTCTCCCATGGAGCGTGCGATGGCTGCCCGTCGTCAAACCCCCGCCGCGTTTACTCTCATCGAGCTGCTGGTGGTCATCACGATCATCGGCATTCTCATTGCACTCCTGCTCCCCGCGGTGCAAGGCGCTCGCGAAGCGGCTCGACGCGCCCAGTGCACCAACAATCTGAAACAGATGACGTTGGCGGCGATGCAGTACGAGTTTACTTACAAATGCTTCCCGCCCGGCAGCACCGGCGCCATGACGGGCAACAGTTCGTTCCCTTCGGGCTGGAGCGATCCGCAACACGGCAGCAGCTTGCCCTGGGGGCACTTCGGCTGGCCGGTGATGCTGCTTCCCTATCTCGAGCAGCAGGCGCTCTACAACTCCATCAATATGTCGGTGCAGGCCTACGCTCCCAGCATCCCGGAAAACAACCTGAACGATCGCGGCCCGGCGGGGAGCCAGTCGAATAAGACGGCTGCCAGCATGCAGCCCCCGGTCTTCGTCTGCCCGTCAGCGGCGCGCGTGAAGCCTGAGATCGAGTTCAAAGACTACGCCATGAATGCGGGGACCGGCGTCTGCTGTCCCGAGCGGACCCAAGTCGGGCAGGACGGCATCGCGTTTGTGAACAGCAACACCAAGATCGCCAAGGTCACCGACGGCACGAGCAACACGATCTTCTTTATCGAGTTCGCTCACTCGGGCAATCACAGTTGGATCGATCCGGGGAAGGGAGCCAACCAGTTCTTCTGGGTACATCACGTTTCGCAGGGCTATGTCCATCCCAATCTCGGCCCCAATGACATCTCCTACAACGCCCGCGCAGCCCACTCGGACCATCCCGGCGGGGTGATGGCGTCCAAGGCCGATGGCAGCGTCTTCTGGATCAGCGACCACATCGACTTTACGACGTATCGCAACATGTTCACCATCCGCGGCTACGAGGTGATTGACGCCTCGAAGGCAGGGTATTGAGCGATGATCAGGCGAACTCATCGGCAACTCGCCGTGGTGGCCGCGCTCCTGACGGCAACGTTGGTCGGCTGCGGCAAAGAGGGCCCCGACATGGGCCAGGTCACCGGCAAGGTGACACGGGCCGCCAGTCCTGTCGTCGGGGTGACCGTCTACTTTCAGCCCGAAGAAGGGCGCATCAGCCAGGGAGTGACGAACGAGCTGGGAGACTACAAGCTCCGCTACACGCGGACGGAAGATGGCGCCAAGGTCGGCAAGCACAAGGTCTTTGTCGCCTTCGTTCCGCCGGCAGGCCCCGAGGCCGAGATGGCCCGAGCGGCGGGCAAGCTGAAGCCGCATCCCGATGAAAAAGCGATTCTCGAGAAATACGGCAGTTTCGCAACGTCGACGATCGACAAGGTGGTCGAGCCTGGCAGCCAGGTGATTGATCTGGCGCTGGATTGAGAGGGATTGATCAAAGCCCCTTCTTCGGCGCACCCAGGTCGACCACTTCGCGGACGAACTTCACGATCGGCTTGCCTCCCTTGCCGGTCAGTTGCTCGGGCACAAAGCGGTACATTGTTTTGGGGCTTTCGGGGACGCGAAAGTTGTCCCCCTTCTGCAGGATCGGCCACTGCTCCTTGATGAGGCCGAAGGACCGCTCGCCGGTCATCACGCAGGGGATCCAGTGGTGTTTGCCTTCGTCGTCGGCCAGCATGAACTCGGCGTAGCAACTGCCGGGGACCCACACGGTGCGAGCCGGAATGTTGATCGCGCGGCACAAGGCGATGAACAACGAGGCGATATCCTCGACATCGCCGTCCTTGTCCTTCAAGGCTTCCATGGCTCCTTTGAAGGGGCTCTGCTTGAACTCGACATTGTTGCGGGCGTAGTCGTACAGCGCCTCGGTCTTCTCCCAGGCGTTGGCTTTGTCCTTGGAGATGTCTTTGGCCAGCGAGCGGATCTTGGTGCTGCGGCACTCAATGCCGATGCTGGGAGCCAGCAGCAACCGCTCTTCGGTCGAGAGCTTCTCGGGAATCACGAACAGCGTCGGCTTCTCCGGGGCGAGCAGCGTGCTGCGTTTGATCTCATACGTCACCACCACGCGGGCTTCTTCGCCGGCGGGCAGAAAGGGAACACTAACCACCATCTGCTGCACGGCCCCTTCGATAGTGCGATAGGTCACCTTCGCGCCGGGCGAGATATCCTCTTTCATGATCTTTACCGTCTGCTCGGGCCACTCTGTCGGCACGGGCAGTGTGCCGGTCAGCCCGCGGCAAGGCCCACCCGGTCCGGCCGTGATGGTCATGCCCGCCTGATACTGCGTGGTCTTTGACTCGCCCAGCGTCGCCCCCTTGGTGGACTGCTTGCCAAACTGAGCCCATGCCGAGCGAGCCGTTCCCGAAAGAGCCAGGCTAAGAATCGCGGGGAAGAAGGTACGTCGACGCATGGCGGGAAGCTCCAGAGCGCATCGAGACAAGCCACGTTGTGCAATCACTCCATTTTACTTCGAAATTTGCCGGGGGGAGCGCCCAGGCATTTTGCGGCAGAATCGGAGATTTCCCATGCGCGGATCGATACAGCCTGCGCAGACCCTCTAACCTGACGTTGTTCGGATTCCCCGACTCGACTACGATCCGCGGTCCCTGCCACTGGGCGAGGGCGTTGAAGCAGCACATTTCTTCAGGCGGCGCGCAGCCATGGGTTGCGACCACAGCCATCGATCGACCCCGCGCACGGACGCCTGGAGCGCCTTCGTGTTGGCCGGGCTGATGCTGTTGCCGTCGGGCGGATGCAAGTGGGCCAGCGCCTGGAAGAACAGCTCGGACTCGATGGTCAACAGCCGCGAGTTCTCGCAGCAAGGGCTGGCCGCCATCGAGCGCCAAGACTGGGCCGCGGCGGAAGCCAGCTTCAGCCGCGCCATCAAAACCTGCCCGCTCGATCCCGACGCCCGGCGGTACTACAGCGAGGCGTTGTGGAATCGCGGGGAGCAGAAGGCCGCGCTGGTGCAGCTTTACGAGGCGATCCGTCTGACGCCCACCGATCCGGCCCTGCATCTGCGGCTGGCCGAATTGAGTCTGGAGATGGGCGACGACGCGACCGCGCTCGCCGAAACCACGCAGGTGCTCGATCTGGAACCGACGTCGGCGAACGGCTGGGCGCTGCGCGGCAAGCTGATGGCCCGCGAAGGGAAGCTCACTCAGTCGCTGGCCGACTTCCACCGCGCACTCAAGTTCGAACCCGAACATTACGACGCGCTCTATCAATTGGCCGAGGTGCATCGGGCGCTCAATCAGCCCCGGCGCGCGCTCAACGCGCTGGTACAACTGGCGGAGCTGTATCCGCCCGGCTCCGAGCCTCAGGAGGTTCAGTACCTGATCGGGCTGGCCTACTTGGCGCTTAAGCAGCCCGAAGACGCAGCCGAGAGTCTGCGGAACGCCGTGCGGACCGGCCCCGAGTCGGCCGACGTTCTGTGTCGCCTGGCCGAGGCCGAGCTCTTGGCCGGACACACCATGGCGGCCGATCAGACGGTGCGCCGCGCGCTGGCGGTGACGCCCGGCCATGAAGGAAGCCTTGCGGTCTTGGAACGCGTAGGCGTGGCCCAACAACCGCTGCGAAGATAGCCCCGCCGCTGCGAGCCGCGGTCGCTTCTACTTCTTGGCGTCGAAGTCGAACGGCGGATTCGTTCCCTCTTTGATCACGGCGGTCCAGCCGCTGCTGGCGACCGCGCGAAACTTCTCCGGCACCGGATAGGGCGGAGGGGGCTCTTTGCCGGGCTGCACCATCTTGGGAAACTCGCCGTTGGAAATCTTGCGGGGAGAGACGGCGACCTGGTAGACCCCCACAGGAAGTCCGACACCTTCAAAGGTCTGCACCGTGTAGCTTCCGTCGTTCTTCAAAGGGATCATCGCGGAGACGCCCATCTCGACATTCTCGAAGATGATGGTCCCTTCGGTGACCGGCACGCCGTTCACGGTGACTTTGCCTTCGGCAGTTCCTTTGGGCACGCTCGGCTTCCCACCGCAGCCGGCCAGGATACAGACGCACAGCACGAACGCGATTCGAACCGAGTGCATGGGGTTGATCGACTGCTATCGGGAGAGGGGAGAATAGCTGGCGCGATACTTTGGCGGGCGAGAGAGTCCAATGCCTCCCTTAAAACTCGCCGGTCACCTTGCGATCGTCGCGGTTGCTCAGGTTATAGAGCGTCTGCAAGGCCAACGACTGCGACAGGTAGTGAACGGAGCCGTCTCCCAGCAGGGCGTTGGCCCCGCCCGGGTGAGCCGACTGGATTGGGCGGTTGCAGGCGTAGTACTCCTCGCCCACGCCCACCTGATTCCAACTCTTGGAGTTGATGGGGTAGCGGACCGTGGTGCCGTTGAAATAGCGTTCGTCGTCGAACGTCACCCCCATCGTGAAGCTGTGGCCGTAGTCGCTGCGGCAATTGCGGGGGAGGCCGGCGCTGTCGTAGCAGAAGTCGGACTGTTCGGCGACCATCATCGTATTCGACAGGCCGTCCACGACATCGGCATGTCGCTTGTGGTAGCGCGGGATCAAGATGCCGCCGGTCGACTGTTTGCCGATTGGCCCGTGCTGATAGGTCTGGCTGTCCTTGTTCACCATCGACGGGTGATCGATCGACCCCGCCACGGCGGTGTAACTGGGCGAAATGACCCCTTTGGGTGAAACCGTGTTGATGAGCGCCCAGGGGTCGAGCGGTGACGAAGGGCAGACAAAGAAGGGAATGTAAATTCCGTTCAGCAGTCGGCCGTTGGCCTCGTTGGTGCCGCCATAGATCAGCCCTGTGTGGACGGTGCCGACTCCCTTGTAGTCGTACTGGCCGGCCAGCGAGACCTGCTCGGCATACGGCAGAATCGCAATGCCCCAGGCGTGGCCCCAGGCCCAGGTCCCCGCAGGTCGCGAAGCCAGTCCGCCCGCAGGGAAGACCCGATTGGCCGTGGCATAGCTATGAATCGCCAGGCCGATTTGTTTGAGGTTGTTGGTGCACTGCGCTCGGTTGGCCGCTTCGCGAGCGGCTTGCACCGCAGGGAGCAACAGCGAGATCAAGATGCCGATGATCGTAATGACGACCAGCAACTCGATCAGGGTGAAAGCGAGACGTCGCTTAGCCGAGACGGCGAGCGACAGGTTGCGCGACGAAAGGCGCATCACGGGCTCCTGACAGAAGGGATCAGTCTCCGGCTTCAGGCCCCCACGGCCAGCCGGCCATTCAACGAGTCACTAGCAGAATGCCGCACGATCGTCCCGGCGCACGTTGGGAAAAGCGACGTGAAAGGCACCCATACGTGCGATTGGCGCCACCGAACCTCAAACAGATAGGTCTGACCAATACCACCCTATCCTAGGAGGTCCGACCGCAATTGCAAGACAATCTCATACCAAAGGGGTATAGCTTGCGAAGACTTCCCTGGCGGCGCGGTACAGGACTGCAAAACGCCCGTCGCGCGGCTTTCGCGAGCATTAGATGCAGTGATTCGATGCCTGGGTCACCGGGCGGATCCTCTGGGCGTTTCGCACCAGCGTCGCCGTATGTAGAATCCGATCCCCACCTGATCGGCCACTCTCCGCAATAAAACGATGAATCGTACCTATCGCGTCGGAGTTGCCGGACTTGTCCACGATCATGTGTGGGGTGAATTGCCTCACTGGCGATCCCTGCCCGGCGTGGAACTGGTCGCTGCCGCCGATCCGCACGGTGAACTGCGCGAACGGGCCCAGCGCGAGTTCGGCATCCCCCGCACGTATGAATCGACCGAGGCCCTGTTGGCCGCCGAGCCGCTCGATGTGCTGCAGATCTGCGGCTCGAACCGGGATGGGGTCGAAGCGGCCGTTCAGGCAGCGGCGAGAGGCATCCACTGCGTGGTCGAGAAGCCCATGGCCCACACGCTGGCCGGCGCCGACCTTATGTTGCAGGCCCATCGGCAGGCCGGCACGCAACTGTGCATCAACTGGCCGCTTTATTGGCAGCCGGCGCTGCGGCACGCCTGCACCTTGCTGGGCGAAGGGGCGATCGGGCATGTCTTTCATGCCAACATTCGCATGGCCCACGAGGGACCGCGCGAGATGGGCTGCTCTCCTTATTTCTACCATTGGCTGTACGACCCGGCTCAGAACGGCGGCGGAGCGCTGGTCGATTACTGCTGCTATGGAGCCGCTTTGTCGCGGCAACTGTTCGGCCGCCCGCGCGAAGTGGTCGGCATCTCGGCCCGGCTGGTGAAGCAGGATATCTCGGTTGAAGATAACGCGGCCATCACCATGGTCTATGCCGATCGCTTTGCCGTGGCCGAGGCCTCGTGGTGCGAGCGGCCTTGGTATCACGACGCCATCTTCCGCGGCACGGCCGGCACGCTCTGGACTTCGCACGGAAAGCTGTTCGTCGATCGATCGCAGCAAGGCGGAGTGCCCGAAGAGATCGCCTGCCCCCCGCTCGCAGCGCATTCCCAGAACGGCCCCGCCTATTTTCTGCACTGTTTAACGACGGGCGAGCCGTTGGCCGGCATGGTCTCGCCCGAAGTCTCGCGTGACGCGCAGGAGATCCTGGGCGCGGGCCAGCTTTCGGCGGCGACCGGCCAGCGGATTACGCTTCCTCAGTAACATCCATCCTTCCAACTGACGAGTCTGCTATGTCCGTTGATACTCCCGCACGCATTGCCATTCTGGGGGCCGGCCCGATCGGGCTCGAGACCGCCCTGTACGCCCGCTTTCTGGGATACGACGTCGACATCTACGAGCGCGGCGGTGTGGCCGAGAACATCCTCTCGTGGGGACACGTGCGGATGTTCACCCCGTTTGGCCAGAACCGATCGCGCCTGGGCATTGCCGCCCTGACCGCGCAGGAAGTCGGCGGGCTGCCTGCCGACGGTGATCTGCTTACCGGCCGCGAATACCTGGAGCGTTACCTGGCGCCGCTCAGCCGTTCGGACTTGCTCGACGGCAACATCCACGAGCGAACCGAGGTGCTGGCCATCGGCCGCAAGAAACAGTGGAAAGGGGAAAACGTCGGGACCGAGTCACGCGACAACGACGACTTCCAGCTTCTGCTCCGCGAGCGGAACAAGTCCGAGCGAACCGCAACGGCCGATGTGGTTGTCGACTGCACCGGCACCTACGGAAATCACAACTGGGTTGGCCGCGGCGGGTTGCCTGCCCCTGGCGAGCAAAGCGCTCGCCGACGGATCGAGTACTGCCTGCCCGACGTACTGGGCGAGTCGCGGCACCGCTACGCCGGCCGGCGCGTGGTGGTGATTGGCTCGGGCTATTCGGCGGCGACCACCGTAGTGGCGTTGGCCGAACTGGCGCAGCAGGAGCCTGAGACGCGCGTCACCTGGATCACCCGGGGCCCTTCGGAAGAACCGATCCCCCGCATCGCGGGCGATCGCTATCCTGAGCGTGTTCACCTGGCCTCAGCGGCCAACCATGTCTCCGAGGCCAAGGACGCACGAGTGAGCCACTGGCCCGAGACGACCATCCGTGAGATTCGCTGGAAGAAAGACGCCGGCGTCTTCAAGTTGAAACTGGGCGGCCGTCACGCGGGCAAGCTCGAAGCCGATCGCGTGATTGCCAACGTCGGCTACCGCCCGAACCTGGAGTTGTTCCGCGAACTGCACGTGCAGACATGCTATGCCAGTGAGGGGCCGATGAAGCTGGCCTCGGCGCTGTCGGCTGCGGGGGACGTGAAGCCGGCGCCCTCACTCGGGCCCGAGACGCTCCTCACGCCCGAGCCCGACTTCTATGTTCTGGGGGCCAAGAGCTACGGCCGAAACTCTCAGTTCTTTCTGAGCACTGGCTTCGACCAGATCCGCGCGCTGTTCACGATCCTGGGGGACCGGCCCGATCTGGATCTGTACTCGACGGTTGGGAAGCTGCCGTAGCTTTGTGGTGCAGGCGTCCCGCCTGCCTGCACTCTCTCGCCCTTGTGGTGCAGGCGTCCCGCCTGCTTGGAAGCGGTTTCCGCGCTGCGGGCAGGCGGGACGCCTGCACCACAATAAGAAGCTACTTCAGCGGCTTCTTCTCGCCGGTCTGAGCCTGCTTCTGTTCGTACTTCAGGCACGATTCCCACGCCACGACGAAGTCGGCCGACTTGAGCGACTTGTTCTCGACCTGGGTGATCTGGGCCCAATCAGCAGCCCGCACGATGGAGAGCATCAGGACTCGCAGCTTGGGGTCGCCGGCGCGAAGCTGGTTCTCGAACTCCTGCATCATGGCGCCCGGGGCCGAGCGGTGCATGCGGTCCAGAGTCTGGCCGAGTTTCTCGAACTTCTCCATCGCCTTAGCGGCGGTCTCGTCGGTGACTCGGGCGGCGGTCAGTTCGCCCTTGATGTCGGCCAGCAGTTGCACGTTGGCGGCAGCCCGCTTCTCCTCGGGCAACTGGCAGACCTGGCGATGACCGTATTCAAAGCGGTCCTTCAGGCGGCAGGTCACCGAGTCGTCGCCCAGCAAGGTCCGCAGATCGCGGTACATATTGAACTTCCGCAGGCGATTGGCGATGAACTCTACCAGGTCCTGGGCCTGCTGCTGATTGTTCGAGAAGAGCAACTGAGCCAAGCGTCCGTCGACCTCTTTTAGAATCTTGGCAGCTTCGGCTCGCACGCTGGCGTCTGCCACCGGGAACTTCTCGCTGATGATGTGCTTCCGCACGCCCGGCCAGAAGTCCTGGGACTCCGAGATGGCGTTGATGATCTGCTCCTGCGTCACGGTGATGCCGAACTCGGTGGTTGTCGGCAAGACCTGGGCGCGAGCGTTCGATCCCCACAACAGAGCCACGAGCGCAAGCGCGACGGAGAGCAGGCGGATGGGCATGAATCGACTCCGGGGAAGAGGAGGCCACGGGGAGTGCCGCGCCGGGCGAAGAGAGCGCTGGCTATGTCTTTAATAGGAATCGGCAACAGTCCACGGCGACCTGTGGGAAAATCGCCCAAATCCTGCCCCCTGCCAGGTCGGAGATGTCGTCAAGGACGGCTTGTTCCACGCGAGTGCCCGTATTTCCCTTCCGAAAAGGGACGTAAAGGGGGGGCTGGGAAGGCTGCGGAGAGTTTGCACCGATTGTCCGCCGCGGTGTGAGCGTCTCGATTCTGGGTGGAACATAATGGTAGGTACGAACGCCCCCCACGAGGCGAGTTCGTGGGGGTCTTGTGGAGACTGGAGTTACCCACCGTTTGAGAATAGACGCACTCGTGGGCTCCCGTCCCGGGACAAGTTCGACTCACCACCCGATGCGGGATGAAATCCTCTGGCCGAAGCGCTGGGCGTGCGGCCCTCTCCCCACCCACCCGGGTACCGCGGACGCCCTTTCCACCCAAAATCGAGACGCCCACATTCCGTCGCGGTCACCAGGCCATATGCCCTGCTCACCCGGTCTGCTACGCTGAAGTGCCAGCGTTGTGCCTTCGCACTCCTCCTCCAGCGATCTCGGCGACCGGTCTCTGCTCGATAGTTTCCGGGCAGGTTCACCCTTTTTCACGCGCCAGATTGCCGTCATGCTTATTAAAGTTGGCTACGAGATCTCGTTTCTTTCGCCTCAGCCCGCCCCCATGGTGCTGATGCTCTACCTGCACCCGTCGCGCGAGTTGACGACCCGCAAGCCGGACCAACTGCAGATTTTCCCTCCGCTCCCCGTGGTCGACTATTACGACTTGTACGGCAATCGTTGCGCACGCATTGTCGCCCCGGCCGGCCGCGTGGTGTTTCGCAACGATGCTCTGGTCGAGGATTGCGGGCTGACCGACCTGCAGGCGCCGCAGGCCATACAGTTTCAGGTGCAGGACCTGCCCCACGAGGTACTGCACTATCTGCTCGCCAGCCGCTACTGCGAAGTCGACAGCGAACTGAAGGACATCGCTTGGGGACTGTTTGGGCATACCATGCCGGGCTGGCCGCGCGTGCAGGCGATCTGCGACTTCGCCCATCGGCACATCCGCTTCGACTACATGCAGGCCCGGGCCACTCGGACCGCGCTAGAGGTCTACCGCGAACGCGTCGGCGTCTGCCGCGACTTCATGCATCTGGCCATTACGCTGTGCCGCTGCTGCAACATCCCCGCGCGGTATTGCACCGGTTACCTTGGGGACATCGGCGTGCCGCTGGTCCCAAGTCCGATGGATTTCAGCGCCTGGTTCGAGGCCTACCTGGGCGGACAGTGGTATGCCTTCGACGCCCGCAACAACGTGCCGCGTATTGGTCGTGTCTTGATGGCACGGGGACGGGACGCGGCGGATGTGGCCCTGACGACGACGTTTGGTGTGAACCAGTTGGAGTCATTCAAGGTTTGGACGGACGAAGTGCCGGGATAAGCCGGAGATTTGAGATGGCGAGTGCCGGCCGTGGGCAGGGGGCCCGGCACTGCCATCTCGGTTGCCATCAGGCCTATGCCGGCCTGACACCATCTCCTGCTAGCCTGCTTCGCTCAGGGCGACCAATTGCTGCTGGGCCTCAGTCAGCTCCGAGCGCATGACGCGCACGTTGCGCGGCGCTTCGATCCCGATGCGGATCGCGCCCCCCTTCACTCGGATGATCTTCACCACGATGTCGTCCCCAATCATGATCTCTTCCTGGACCTTGCGCGTGAGCACCAGCATGGCAGCGTCTCCTGGGTTGGGGCCCTCAGCAAGCGGATCCGTGTGGGATCAACGAATGCGAGGCGCCCTTGGGTAAAGACGACCTGACGGGAGAATCCCGAAAGGTTCGCGGTGCCGAGTGTCAGTGGATCGGCAACTGGGAGGCGGCGCTGGTGAAGCCGGCCTCGGTATTTTTGGTGGGCGAGCTTCTCGAGCTCGCCCGGGACAACTACAAATCGAACATCAGACGATCGCGGCTCGGGCGACTAGCCCGCTTCGCTCAGGGCGACCAGTTGCTGCTGGGCCTCAGTCAGCTCCGAGCGCATGACGCGCACATTGCGCGGCGCTTCGATGCCGATGCGGACCGCGCCCCCCTTCACTCGGATGATCTTCACCACGATGTCGTCCCCAATCATGATCTCTTCCTGGACCTTGCGCGTGAGCACCAGCATGGCAGCGTCTCCTGGGTTGGGGCCCTCAGCAAACGGATCCGTGTGGGATCAACGAATGCGAGTCGCCCTTTTGGAAAAGACGACCTGACGGGAGAGTCCCGAAAGGTTCGCGGTGCCGAGTGTCAGTGGATCGGCGACTGGGAGGCGGCGCTGGTGAGAAGCCGGCCTCGGCATATTTGATGGCGAGCGTTGTGGGCTCGACATGAACAACTATACACCTTATCGGTCGAAACGCGAAGCTCACTTAGGAGAAAACGAAGGGCTCCGCAATATTCTGTTGCAACGCAATACACAGCAGTCGCTTAGAAACCATCATTTTGTTGACTCATCTCCTTCCGCCCGCTTCCCGGGCACCATCGAAGGACGCTAAGTCCTTAGTCGCCGCAAGGCATAGTAACTTGGCCAGCGAACCGCCTACCCGCCGGACATTCGTTAGGAGGTCGATTCCTGCCGCGCGTCCCTTCGCTCAGCATCAGTCGACGCGAGGGGCCGATGCGACAAAGATGGGATAAAGGGGCGGCCACGGGGCGGCCACCTTTCTTCGAGCCCGAGCTGAAGCGCATGGGAGACAACCCATCATCAACCTCGCTCGCGAAGCAGGAGGGTGACGATCGGCCTGGCTGGTCAGGATTCCAGGATGCTCATCCAGCGTCCACTGCCAGCAGCTGCCTAATCCGCCCGAAATCGCTGGTTTGTGGGAGGTCAGGCAGGCTGTGGAGACCTTTCCGGTCAGGTGGAGTTTACTGCCCGCAAAGTCGCTTACGTCTTGTGGTGTTTGACTTTGCGGCCGGCGGGATTCCTGCCGATTTTCCAGGACCCGCGTTGCGGGACCGGCCGATAGACCCAAAGAGCATCGCCTCGGGGGAGGCGAAGTCACTTGGGAAAGGATTCTCCAATGAAGCGTTTCGCATTGTGGGCCCTGTTAGGGGTCGTTGTGGCCGGCACCGGGTGCAGCACCTGCAACACGGGGTGTGACTCTGGTTGCGGACGAGGGCTGTTCAACCGCAGCGCCTGCCGCGATGGTCGCGGAGACGGTCGCGGTGACGGTCGTCGCGGCGACGGTAACGGTGGCGACGGCTCGGGCGGAATGGCCCCGACTGTGGCCTATCCGTACTACACCACCCGTGGACCTCGCGACTTCTTCGCCTGCAATCCCGGCTATCCCGGCAACTAGCATCGGGCGAGCAAGAGGTAAGCAAGGTCAAACCATGCTTGCAACTCGGCCTCGCAGAGACTTCGGGTGGAGATTGCGGAGCGTTCAAGAACGCGTGCCCTTTACCCCGGCCCTCTCCCCATTGGGGAGAGGGAGGCAGAGGGATGGCTACTTGGGCTTGAGCCTGGGCGTGTGAGGAAGTTCGTGCTCGAGACGCTCGACCAGCGTCCGCAGCACCTTTACGCGCGCGTAATTTTTGTCTTCGGCCTCGACCAGCGTCCAGGGGCCGATCTCGGTGCTGGTGCGCGCCACCATATCGCAGGCAGCTGCTTCATAGCCGCCCCACTTCTCGCGATTGCGCCAGTCCTCGGGGGTGATCTTGTAGTGCTTGTAGCTAGTCGCTTCGCGGTCCTGAAAGCGGCGCAGCTGCTCCTCGGGGCTGATCGTCAGCCAGAACTTGAGAAGGATCACGCCCGACTCGGCCATCTGCTCTTCGAAGGAGTTGATCTCGGCGTAGGCCCGCTGCCAGTCTTCGGGTCGGCAAAAGCCTTCAATGCGCTCCACCAGCACCCGGCCGTACCACGAGCGGTCGTAAATGGTGTAATGCCCCCAGGCCGGGAGCCGCCGCCAGAATCGCCACAAGTAGGGCTGCGCCCGCTCTTCGTCCGTGGGGGCCGCGATGGGGACAATGCGGTAGTAGCGGGCGTCGATCCCCTTCACCACACGGCGGATCGCGCCCCCTTTGCCGGCGGCGTCGGCCCCTTCCAAAACCATCACCACCGAGCGCTGGTTGGCCAGCAGGGTCCGCGAGAGCTGGCCGATCCGGCTCTGGAGTTCCTTAATCTCTTTCGAGGCCTCTTGCGGATCGATCCGCGCGGCCCGCAGATCGAGCGAGTTGATCACATTCACCGAGTCAGGGACCGGCAACTCGGGCTTCTCGATCTTGGGCAAAGAGGGCTGCGCCAGCCGGGCCTTCAAAGCGGCGATGATCCGCTCGGCGACGGTCAGATGCCGAAAGCGTTTATCGTGCGACTCGATGATCTGCCAGGGAGCCGTCGTGGTGCTGGTAATGCGGAGCGCGCGGCTGCTGGTATCCAGGAAACTGTCGAACGTGTCGTGAAACTTCCAATCGAGCGGCGTCACGCGCCACGACTTATCGGGATCGTCTTCGAGCTTTTTAAAGATCTTCTTCTGCTGTTTCTTGGTGATGTGCAGCCAGAACTTGAGGACAAGCACCCCTTCCTCAGTCAGCAGGTTCTCGAACTCGACGATTCGCCGCAGTTCGTGCTCGAAGCGGGCGTCGTCGATCTGCTGAAAGGCATGCTTGACGACAGGCGAGGTGTACCACGATCCCAGGAAGATGCCGGTCGAACCTTGCGGAGGGAGCCGCCGCCAGTAGCGATAATAGCGCGGCCGCTCGACCTCTTCTTCGCTGATCATGCCGAGCGCGTGGACCACAATGCCGCGGGCGTCGAGCCATTCGACCAGCATGTTCATGGTCTCGCCTTTGCCAGCGCCTTCGACTCCGGCGATGACCAGGACCAGCGGGATCTTGGCGTCACGCAAGGCCGCCTGCAATTCCAGCAACTGCTCGCGGAGTTGCGGTTCGCGCTGCTTGAAGGTCTCTTTGTCGATCTCCAAGCCAAGTTCGGCGACTTCAAACATCTCGAGCGTCCTAAGGGTTACTGCGGAGAGCGGGCGTTGAGATCCGATGCTTCGCCTGCTGCGTTGCAGGCCCATTGTGTCTTGCAGGAGCGGACCGGTCCAACCCGCAGCGGGGAAAAAATGGACGATCGGGGCGGGTTCTGTTAAATTCTGATCAAGATGAAAGTGATTGAGTTTTTAGAGGAAGTGGCCGTTCAGACGGCCCGTCTGTCCGGTCTGGAGCTTCGCACCGAACGATCCGCTCTCAGCGAAGCTATCTATCTGAAGGTCCGACGCCAGGGCCAGTGGTACGGCGTCCGCCTGGCCGCTCATGCCCCGGTCTATGCCTGCTCGCGTGATTGTGCGCAGGTACTGGTATCGCCGGAGTGGAACGATCTGGAGCACTTCCGCCCGCATGCCTTGCGTGTGGTGGCCGAAGTGCTGATCGGCGGTCTGGTGATCGCCGACCCGGACGAAGTCGATCAGGCCCTGCTTGAAGCGCGCCGCATGGCCCGCGATCGGGCCCGCCGCAAAGGCCCGCGAAACACCACCTGGGAATGGAGCGAGGCGCAAGCCGCTTGGCGTCTGGTGGGGGTTCGCACGCGCAAGCCGATGGAGGGAGAAGACGCCCGCTACGCCCCGTGCCAGCCCGCGGGACCGCCCGTGGTGCGGCTCTCGGCCCAGGAGGAGTCGGACCTGCGGCATCGCTGGAACGTGCGGGCGCGGTGGACGCACGACGAGATGCTGCTGCTGGCCGAGCGCGAGACGCCGCTGCCGAACCCGGGTGACTACTGCAGCGACGCCGCGTTGGCCGGCTATTTCGCGGCAGGCTGCAGCGGGAAGTCATCCGCCCCGGCTTCGGCCTTATTCTCTGCCTTGTCAGGTGCGACCGGCGAAGGCAGCGTCACTTCCAGGAAGCCATCGTTCATCCCGCGAAACGGGTGCTGCGGGCCGTCTGTCTCGAAGTGAAGCACGTAGCGAATGCGGACCTTCTTGAGATCCGCCGGCAACGCTGGAGTGCGAATCATCAGGTCGATCGGACGGCGATAGGGAGGCCCCGCCGGCGAGGAAGCGACGAAGCAGGCCAACTGCGGTTCGACAATCTCCGCCTTTGAAAGTTGGAACGAAACCAAGTCGTCGGTTGACCCGCTCCGCTGGGCGGCCACCAGGATAGCGCAGGTGCCGTCCGGTTTGCGACTCACGCTGGAAACGCTGAGCTTGAAGTCGGCATTATTGTTGCCAGGTTGCGCGAGTTCACGCTCGATCTCGCCCGGCGTGGGGGCGGCTACTTTGGGCTGGACAATCGGGTCGGCCGCGATCGACTCGGTTTCAATCACCGCCGCTTGCGGAGCCGCGAGCGGAGCGGCCATGCGGAAGAAGAATAGCCCTGCCACGGCCAGAATGCCGAGCAGGAAGACGGCCAAGCCGACGATCAGAACCAAGCCGATACCGACGGCGCGTGCTCCGGACATGGTGGCAAACTCGATTCGAGATGGAGGTAAACGGATCCGCATTCTCTGCGAAAGACATCGACGCAGAAGGGATTCGCCCGGCTGCAGCGATTCTTGCAGAGAATCGGCCGCTCGATCAACAAATCGCGCCGAATCCGCCCTCGGCCCACACGTTGCGAAGCGCTACACCTTGCGGAGCGTGGTGTATTCGTCGATTCGCACGGTGGTCAGTTCGCCGTCTTCGCGCTTCAGCAGGATTTCGTCGCTGTAGACCTTGTCGTCCCCCGACCGGCGGAAATGCAGCCCGTGCCGCTTGCGATCGGTCATGACCACGGTACCGCGGGTCAGCGTGGTCCAGCTCTTCAGGCCGACCTTGACGATGTGCTCGACCTCGATCTTGTCATCCGGTTTCAGGGTGTCAAACAGGGGGCGAGTATCGGCGGGGGCCATGGAGTAAACCTTGACGTCTGTACCAGGCGGGTTTTGCATCGTGAAACGCTTGCAGCAAGTGTAACGCCGCGCGGCGATCCTGGCGAGTCGCTTGGGTACTGGCAGGCCGGGCCTGCGTCCGTTGCCGCCCCCCAGCGTCACTGCTATTATCGGAGCTGAACAGCCGCGACTTTGTGGTGCATGCGTTTCGCTGCCGAAAATCCACGCGGTTCCTTTCAACTCCGCCCAGCTTGGGCGCTCACTCCCATGCCGCTCCCCCTGACTGGATTACGCAACGACGACGATCTGTTCAAAGAATCGACAATGACCTTTGGAGAGCATCTGGACGAGCTCCGTTCGACGCTCTTCCGCGCGCTCATCGGGGTAACGCTGGCCTTTATCGTGGGGCTGTGCATCGGCGATCGGGTCGTGAAGTTCTTCGAGAACCCGATTCGCGATGCCTTGCGTCGCTACTATGCGGGCGAAGCCAAAGGGGACTTTATCGGCACCAAGTACTTTGTCGACAAAGCCGAACTGGCCGCCCAGTTGAGTGGCACTCCGATGCCCGAGCGGCCGGAGCACTATGTGGTGACGGAAGAGTCGCTGGTGCCTGTGACGTTCTTTCAGCGGATTGAGGACAGCCGGATTCTGCAGTTGAGCACGTTGACCGCGCAGGAAGCCTTCATGATGTACGTGAAGGCTTCGTTCATCGCGGCGGTGGTTCTCTCCAGCCCCTGGGTCTTCTATCAGATCTGGATGTTCATTGCGGCCGGGCTCTACCCGCACGAGAGGAAGTACGTACACCTGTTCCTGCCGATCAGCCTGGGGCTGTTTCTGGCGGGGGCTTCGCTGGCCTTCTTCTTCGTGTTCGGGTTCGTGCTCGACTTTCTGTTCTACTTCAACAAGATGATGAACCTGGCTCCGGAAGTGCGGCTAAGCGAGTGGCTGAGCTTTGTGCTGATCCTGCCGATCGGCTTTGGCATCTCGTTCCAGTTGCCGCTGGTGATGCTCTTTCTGGAGCGGATCCACGTGTTCACGGTGGAGAAGTACCTGAGCAACTGGCGGATCTCGATTTTGGCGATCTTTGTGATCTCGATGGTTCTGACGCCGGCCGACCCGTACAGCATGCTGCTGATGGCCGTGCCGTTGTGCGTGCTCTATTACCTGGGTATCGGCCTGTGCAAATGGATGCCGAAGATCGAGAGCCCGTTTGCCATCGAAGAGCGCGAGCGAGCCCGGCTGGAGCAAGAGAAGATGAAGGTGTAGGTGTAGGGCCATCAATCTCAAATCTCAGATCTCAAATTTGAAATCTGAGATGCTTGGGGGCGAAGACCGTTCGCCATCGGCATGGCTCCGCTCCGGCTGCCAAAAGAGTGAAGCACGCTCATTCGCGACGCCCCCGTGGAGGGGATCGATTCCTTTTCGGAGACCCCTCATGCGTCGCGACCTGTGGACCGCGTCCGGGAGTATCGTTTTGCTCGCTTCCCTTCTTGCCAGTCCCGCCGGGGCGCAGTCGTTGTATCAGAAGCCTCCCAAGGCGATCCAAGACGTGCTGGACGCGCCGTCGACACCGCTGATTTCGCCCAGCCCCACGCGCGATCGGCTGCTGTTCGCCCAGACACTACCTTATCCATCGATCGCGGAAGTGGCCGCGCCGATGCTGCGGCTGGCGGGACTGCGAATCAACGCCCAGACGAACGGCCCGCATGCGGCGCCGCGGATCGTGTCGCTTTCGTTCCGCGAGTTGAACGGCAAGAACGCAGGCGAGACGCCTGCACCACAAAAGAACGACGCCGAGAAGAAGCTGGAACTGCCGGCCGGCGCGCGGATCGGCAGCGTCGCCTGGTCTCCGCTGGGAAAGAAACTGGCCTTCACCAATACCACGGCGACCGGCATCGAGCTGTGGGTCGCCGACGCGGTGAAAGGGGAAGCCCGCAAGATTCCCGACATCGTGCTGAATGGAGTGCTGGGGGACACGATCGACTGGATGCCCGACGGCGAGACGCTGCTTTGCCGCACGGTCCCCGCCGCGCGCGGCCGTGCCCCGTTGCCGCCAGCCGCGCCGAGTGGGCCGATCATTCAGGAAAGCGTCGGCAAGACAGCTCCCGTGCGGACCTATCAGGACTTGCTCGAGACACCGTACGACGAGGACCTGTTCGACTACTACGCCACGGCGCAGTTGGCGCTCGTCGACTCGACGACGGGCCAGGCGAAGCTGCTCGGTCAGCCGGCCGTCTTTGCGGGTGCCGAGCCTTCGCCCGACGGCAAGCACTTTCTGGTCGCCCGCATCGTGCGGCCGTACTCGTACCTGCTGACGCTCGATTCCTTTCCCAAGGAGATCGAACTGTGGGACTCAAACGGCAGGCCGACGCAGCCGCTGCACAAGCTGCCGCTGGCCGACCAGGTGCCGATCGAAGGGGTTCCTACGGGGCCGCGTCAGCATCATTGGCGGCCTACGGCCGACGCCACGCTGATCTGGGTCGAGGCCCAGGACGGCGGCGATCCGAAGAAGAAGGTGCCGCATCGCGACCGCGTGCTGGCCTTGGCCGCGCCGTTCGAAGGCGAGCCGCGAGAGCTGACCTTGGTCGAGCATCGCTTCGCCGGCGTGACCTGGGGCGCCACGCCGGGACAGGCCTTGGTGCGCGATTACGACCGCGATCGCCGCTGGTCGCGGACTTTTCTGTACGAATTCGATAAGCCTGACGCTAAGCCGACGTTGATCTGGGATCGCTCGGTGAACAACCGCTACGAAGATCCGGGCTCGCCTGTGATGCGGACGCTTCCCAACGGGCAGCGCGTGATGTGGCAGCACGAGGGGGCGATCTTTCTCTCAGGCCAAGGGGCCACGCCGGAAGGGGACCGCCCATTCCTGGACCGCTTCGAGCTGGCGACGCAAAAAAAGACGCAGCTCTTTCGCTCGGCGGCCGGCTCGTTTGAGAGCGTGCTGGCCCTGATGAGCGACGAGGGGACGCGGTTCCTGACTCGCTACGAAAGCCCGCAGTCCCCGCCCAACTATTTTCTGCACACGGGCGAGGCCAAGCAGCAACTGACCGACTACGCCGATCCGGCCCCCGCGCTTCGCAAGATCGAGAAGAAGCTGGTCACGTACAAACGCCCGGACGGCGTGCAGCTCTCCTTCACGCTTTACCTGCCCCCCGACTTCAAGCCGGGCCAGCCGCGCCCCACGGTCCTCTGGGCGTACCCGCAGGAGTTCAACGACCCCAGCACGGCCGGGCAGGTGGTCGGCTCTTCCGATCGCTTCACCACGCTCGGGGGCATCTCGCATCTGTTCTTCCTGTTGGAAGGCTACGTGGTGCTGGATGCGGCCACGATGCCCGTCGTCGGCGAGCCGGAGACGGCCAACAACACGTTCCTGGAGCAGGTCGTGGCCAGCGCCCAATCGGCCATCGACAAAGCGGTGGAACTGGGCGTGACGGACCGCGACCGCGTCGGCGTAGGAGGGCACAGCTACGGGGCCTTTATGACGGCCAACCTGCTGGCCCACAGCGAGCTGTTCCGCTCGGGCATCGCGCGCAGCGGGGCCTATAACCGCACGCTCACGCCGTTCGGGTTCCAAAACGAACGCCGGACCCTGTGGGAAGCGCCAGAGATTTATTTGAAGGTGTCGCCGTTCCTGAATGCTCACAAGATCAAAGAGCCGATCCTGCTGATCCACGGCGAGATCGACAACAACTCCGGCACCTTCCCGATCCAGAGCGAGCGGCTCTATCACGCCATCCGGGGGAACGGGGGGCATGTGCGCTTTGTGAGCCTGCCGTTTGAATCGCACGGTTACTCCGCCCGCGAAAGCGTAGAGCACACGCTGCACGAGATGATCACGTGGTTCGATCAGCACGTGAAGCAGGCCGGGAAGCGGGAGAAGGGAAGTGACTAATGACTAGTGGTGAGTGACTCGTGGTGAGTGAATGAGCGGCATGGCGCTAGCCGCCGGTAGTACGCAATCGCAAAGACCGGTAGTCGCCTGTACGATCTCCTTTTCTTGGTCCCAGGCTCCGCCTTGTGGATCGCGGAAGAGTCCGTGAATTTCTGGAGAGTTCGCCCACGACTGGAGCCTCAGGTTGGTGTGTTTCCAGACGGAGCATGGGAAAGCAATCCTTAATCGGGCCGGTGCCGCAAGGCCAGTCGTTTCTCGATTCCACGCGCGCCCGGCTGCTCGCGGATCCAGTCCAAAAACGGCAGCAGTTCGCGCAAGTGGCTGTCTTCGGGATCGCCCAGAAAGGGCCTGACGACCAGGTGGTTGCCGTAGTGGCGGCAGAATTTCTCGGGGCTGTCGTCGATCGCCAGGACGCGGTCGAGCGCAAAGCCCGCCCGTTTCACTTTCCGCAGGTCCTTGATCGAGTCCTCGCGCCAGGTCTCGTGGTTGAATCGCCGGGTGCAGCGGGCCGACGACCAGACGAGCTTCAGCTCGGCGGCACGCGGACCGAAGATCGCGTCCACGATCTCGCGCGCGTAGATCTCGCCCGACGAAGTCCAGACGGCGACATCGAACCACTCGAAGACGGCGGCCAGGAATGCTTCCAGGTGGGGCCGGCGATAGGTGTGGTACGAGGCCACGCGAAAGTCGGCGGGACGCCCGAGCGGTGTTGGCGTGCTGTAGATCAGCGTTTCGTCGAGGTCGAGGATGGCGAGTATTCGGTTCATCAGGGCCCCTTCTGCTACCGCAGTTGCATAAGAATATAGTGTGAAAAGTCGGGTCCAACGTTCGCGCGCTCGGCGAATATCGCCCGTATCGGGGGCGTCCGCGCCCCTTTCCCCCGCCCTGCCAAGCCGGTATGGTGCAAAGCATCAGCCACGGAGAGGGCGATGCCCAAGCTCTACGACAATCTCGGTCTGCGTTTCCAATACCCCGACAACTGGACCCTCGACGACGAGGGGGCCACCGAACCGGGGGATTCGGTCGCTGTTTTCAGCCCTGGCGGGGCTTTTTGGCTCGTCACTCAGCACGACGGCCCGGAGCCTCAGGACTTGGCCGACGAAGCCCTGCGCGCCATGGAGCAGGAGTACGAGGACCTGGAAAGCGAACCGGTCGAGGAATGGGTCGCCGGGCGTCAGGTCGTCGGCTACGACCTGAATTTCTGGTATCTCGAGCTCACGAGTACTTCGTGGATTCGCTGCGCGGCGACCACCCACGGTACGTTTGTCGTCATGTGCCAATCCGAGGATCGTGAGTTCGAAGAGGTGGCGCCGGTGTTCCAAGCCATCACCTCCAGCCTGCTGGCAGATTGATCTCAGATGCCCGACGGCGCGCTCCCTGAGAATGCCGATCAAGCAACTCCCCCCTCGCTGGACTCTCCCCGCGTCGACGAATCCGACAACGCCCGCGATCTGCAAAGCGACCTGCGGTTCAGCCTGGCCGACGGCGGCTTCTTCGGCCTGATGGTCGGCATGGGCGAGACCTATCTGCCCGCCTTCGCGCTGGCCTTGGGCATGGACGAACTGATCGCGGGGCTGGTGGCCACCGTACCGATCGTGTGCGGGGCCATGCTTCAAATGGCCGCCCCTAAAGGGCTGCGGCTGGTCGGATCGTATCGCCGTTGGGTGGTCGGCTGCGCGCTGGTGCAGGCCACCAGCTTTGTGCCGCTGGTGTTGGCCGCCTGGAGCGGCGCCATGCCCGTCTGGCTGTTGTTCGCGGTGGCCACCATCTACTGGGCGCATGGGCTGGCGACCGGCCCGGCCTGGAACACCTGGATCGGCACGCTCATCCCCTATCGACTGCGGGCCCAGCACTTCGCCCTTCGTTCGCGATTGAACCAAGGGGCCGTGCTGATCGGCTTCGTCACCGCCGGCGTCAGTCTGCATGTGGGCAAGAAAGAACAGGCCACGCTGCTGGCCTTTGCCGCCCTCTTCTTCACGGCCTGGCTCTGCCGCTTGGCTTCGTGCTATTGCCTCTGGAGGCAGAGCGAACCAGAACCGCCCGACCACGAGGACCGCGACGTGCCAATCCGCGAGGTCCTGTCGCGTATCCGACATGGCAGCGACGGCCGGTTGCTGGTCTACATGCTGGCGGTACAGGTTGGCCTGCAGGTGGCCGGGCCGTACTTTACCCCGTTCATGCTGAAGGCCGACAAGCTGAACTTGAGCTATCTGGAGTACTGCCTGCTGATTGGCTGTTCGTTCGTGGCCAAAGTCACGGCGCTGCCGCTGTGGGGGCGCTATGCCCATCGACTCGGCGCGCGTCGGCTGCTGTGGATCGGCGGCATCGGCATTGTGCCGATGGCCTTCATGTGGACGGTCTCGGCCAATATCTGGTACCTGGCCCTGGTGCAATGGCTCTCCGGCATGGCTTGGGCGGCCTATGAACTGGCCACGGCGCTGCTGTTCTTCGAGGCCATCCAGCCCGAGGAGCGGACCAGTGTGCTGACGACGTTCAACCTGGGGAACTCGCTGGCCATGGTGTTTGGTTCGCTGATTGGTGCGGGCATCCTGCGTTTTGGGGGCGAAACGGCCGGCGCGTACCTGGTAGTGTTTGCGGTCTCGAGCGTGATGCGGCTGATGACGCTGGCGCTGCTCGGCCGGGCGGCCACGCCGGTGCAGGGACCAGTGATCCTGGGGACGCGCACCATGTCGGTAAGACCGGAAGATGGCAATATGGTGCGGCCGATCCACCCAGGGCCTTCGGCACGAGGGGAGTGATGGAGACGGGGGGAGAGGAAACCGCCAAGACGCCAAGGACGCCAAGAAGAAAGACGGAGACGGGGGGAACGAAGACATTTTTGTCCACAGATACGCGCAGATAGACACAGATGAAATACGAAGAAAAGAGGAAAAAATAAGGGGAAAGGGAAGACGCGGATTTCAATTCAAGAGTGCAGATCAGCCGGCGGCCTAAGGCAAGGTACATCTCTTCTTCTACTTTTGCATTTCATCTGCGTCTATCTGCGCGTGTCTGCGGAAAAATGCCTTCCTTCGCCGTTCTGTCTCCTTGGCGTCTTGGCGGTTCCCTTCCTTTTCTGCTAACGTTCTGCGGACCTGCATTTTCAAAGTTTGGGTAGCACGGGAGTGAGCATGCAGCGGTTGGCGGTTACGCTCTGGCAGAAAGTCTTCGTCGAGCCCTGGCGCAAGAGCGGAGAAGAATCGCGGGCTCATCTGGCCTCGCCCGCCGGTGAGCGGCCCGACTGGCAGGTCGTCTGGGTGCTGATCACAGCCGCGGTTTGTCTGACATTGCTGGAGTACGTCGGCAAGGCCCCGCACTACGAACGGGCGGCCTCGGTGTTGGAGTCACTCGGATTCGCGGAGCAAGCCGAGCAGTTCCTGTCGGCGGCCGACGACCCCCGCCAGCGCGAAATCGTGCGGCTCACCTGGTGGGGCGTGTCGTGCGTGATCTGCTATCTGGTCCTGCCCGTGCTGGTCATCCGGCTGGTCTTCAAACAGCGAGCGGCCGATTACGGGCTGCGCTTTCAAGGCATGTTTCAAGATGCCTGGATCTATGGGCTGATGTTCGCGGGCATGCTGCCGGTCGTGCTGACCGTGTCGTTTAGCCCGCGGTTCTTGTCGATGTATCCCTTCTACAAGCTGGCGCCGGACGAGCCCCTCTGGCCGCGGTTTCTGGCCTATGAGATGCTGTACATCCTGCAGTTTGTGTCGCTGGAGTTTTTCTTTCGCGGCTTTCTGGTGCATGGCACACGGCTGCGATTCGGGTTCTACTCTGTCTTGGTGATGATGATTCCCTATGCGATGATTCACTTCGGCAAACCGATGGCTGAGACGCTGGCCGCCATCGCTGCTGGGATCGTGTTGGGCGCGATGAGCTTGAAGACGCGGTCGGTCTGGATGGGGGCGGCCCTGCATGTGGGAGTCGCCCTGACCATGGATACGCTGGCGCTGTGGCACAAAGAGTTGTTGTGGTGACATCTTTGTAGAGTGGACTGTGCCCACCAGGGCGATGCGAGGACGATTTGAACTTCAGTTCTTGTGCGATTCTTGCTCAGAATCGCAGCCGATTCGCAGGGTGAGAACGATCTAAGTGGCGATGGTGGGCACAGCCCACCCTACGGGATGCGGAGACTCGATGGACCTTGTGGCGCTCGACATTGGCGGAGCAAACCTGAAACTGGCCGATGGTCAGGGCTGGGTCACCTCGCACCCCTTCCCGCTCTGGAAGAGCCCCGGCAAGTTGGCGGAAACACTGGCCATGCTGCTGGCGCGAGCCCCCGCGGCCAGCACTCTGGCCGTGACCATGACCGGCGAATTGGCCGACTGTTACACCACCAAGGCCGAAGGGGTTCGCGAGATCCTGTCCGCGGTGGAGTCGATCGCACATGGGCGACCGGTGTGGGTCTATCTGACGGATGGCTCGCTGGTCTCACCCGAGGTGGCGCGGCAGCATCCGATGCTGGCGGCCGCTTCCAACTGGCACGCGCTGGCCCGTCTGGCCGGTCGGTTTTGTCCGGCAGGCAACGGGCTGCTGATTGACATTGGCTCGACGACGACCGATTTGATTCCCCTGGTCGACGGCCAACCCGCCGCGCAAGGCCGCAACGATCCCGAACGCATGACGAACCAGGAGCTGGTCTACACCGGCGTGATTCGCAGCCCGGTCTGCGCCATTCGCCCTTCCGTCCCTTGGCGGGGAAGAATGTGCAGCGTGGCCCAGGAGCTGTTCGCCACCACGCTGGATGTCTACCTGACCCTGGGCGATTTGCCTGAGAACCCGCAGAACAATGACACGGCCGATGGCAAGCCGGCGACGCGCGATCACGCCCGTGACCGGCTGGCTCGCACGATTTGTGCGGACCGCGACATGTTCAGCGAAGACGACGCCGAGCGGGTGGCCGGCGCGATCTCGGCCTCGCAGATGTTGCATCTGACGGCCGCGGTTCGGTCCGTCATCGAGCGGATGTCCTATCCCCCCAACGCCGTGGTTCTATCGGGGCATGGCGAGTTTCTGGCCCGCCGGGTTCTCGCGCAGCTGGCAATGGCCCCGCGGATTGTCTCGCTGGCCGAGAACCTGGGAGCGGATGTGACCCGTTGTGCGCCAGCCCACGCGCTGGCGCTGCTGGCGTACGAGTTGGGATTGCAGCGCGTGCGGCGCGAGTAGCGCATCTTGTGGTGCAGGCGTCTCGCCTGCTTGCACGACGAAGGACATTCCATTCCAACCCAACGCGTAAGCGAGGAGGAAGCTGGCGCGCACCTCCGCCTCGCTCACGCGTCGGGTTGGGCTGGCAACCGCTAAATCGCCTCAAGCAGGCGGGACGCCTGCACCACAACGGGCGGTCGGCATAGGGAGAGGCGAGGTAAGATTGAGAGCGTGAATGAACTCCGACCCCGACCCCTCACCCCGGCCCTCTCCCCAAAGGGAAGAGGGAAGAAGAACGGGCGGACGGCACACGGAGTGTGCCTGCTACTTTACACTACAGCTCCGCGATCTTGCGGAAGTCGTCCTTCAGCGAGCGATAGAGCTGCTGATAGACGGGGAAGCTGCGATCGTACGTCTTCACGGCCGACGCAACGGGCTTGGTCTCTTTGTTCAACTTGATCGTCGCCTCGCAGGCTTCCTCGATGCTCTTGAACGCCCCGGCACCGACGGCGGCCAGCAGCGCCACGCCATAGGCCGGGCCTTCTTCGGCCTTGGTCGTCACCACGCTCTGACCAAAGCAGTCGGCCTGGATCTGACGCCAGAGCTTGCTGCGGGCTCCGCCGCCTGAGGCTCGGATCTGATCGACCGGCACGCCCATCTTGCGGATGATCTCCAGGCTGTCGCGCAGGGCATAGGTCACCCCCTCTAGCACCGCTCGGGTCATCTCGCCCCGGCCGTGCGACAAGGTGAGTCCGATAAAGCAGGCCCGGGCCAGCGGATCGGCATGCGGGGTCCGCTCGCCGGAGAGATATGGCAGGAAGAACAGCCCCTGGCTGCCGACCGCAGCTTCGCTGGCCTCCTTGGTCAGAATCTCGTACGGGTCAATCTTCGTCCGCTTGGCCTGAGCGATCTCGGCCTTGCACAGTTGATTGCGGAACCACTGCAGCGATCCGCCCGAGGAAAGATTAACCCCCATCATGTGCCATTTGCCGCGGACCGCATGACAGAACGTGTGCAGCCGCCCTTCAGGATCGACTTCGGGCGTGTCGCTATGCACAAAGACCACGCCCGAAGTGCCCAGCGAGGTCGACAGCACGCCGCGCTTCACTATGCCATTGCCCACCGCGCCTGCTGCACAGTCGCCGGCCCCGCCCACTACGACGCAATCGGTTGAGAGGCCCAGTTCCTTGGCAGCCGCCGAAGTTAGCCGGCCAGTCACGTCCTCGGACTCGTAGCAAGTGCCCAACAGCGACTCATCCAGTTCCAGAGCCGAGAGCAGCTCGTTCGACCAGGCCCGCTTGGTCACATCCAAAAGCAGCATGCCGCTGGCGTCGCTGACTTCCGTGGCGTACTCGCCGGTCAGACGTCGGCGGATGTCGTCCTTGGGCAGCAGCACCTTCTTCAGCTTGTCGAAGTTCGCCGGCTCATGATTGCGCAGCCACAGAATCTTGGGGGCGGTAAAGCCGGTCAGCGCCGGGTTAGCGACCCACTGAATCAACCGATGCCGGCCACCGGCGCGGCGCTCGATTTCTTCGCACTCGACCGAGGTCCGCTGGTCGTTCCACAGCAGTGCCCGGCGGATGACTTTGTTTTTGGCATCGAGAAACACCGAGCCGTGCATCTGACCCGAGAGGCCGATGGCCTTCACGTCGGCCGCTTTGAGCTTGGCTTGCTTGACCACGGCGCGAACCGTTTTGACGGTCGCCTTCCACCAGTCCTCGGGGTCCTGCTCGCTCCATAGCGGCTTGGGGTTATACAGCGGATACTCGGCCGTCGCCGCGGCCAGGATCTTGCCCTTGGCATTGATGGCCAGAGTCTTGGTGCCGGAGGTGCCGATATCGATGCCGAGGAAGACGCTCATCGTGGATGGATCTTGTGGGAGAGTTCAGTGGGAAAGCGGAAGCGGAGTGCGTGCTACTGTAACTAGCCGAAACGCGAGAGGCCAGGGAGTGAACCACGGGACGCCGCCGACGTGCTGGCGAGCATAGTAGCAGACACACTCCGCGTGCCGTCCGCCCCTTTTGTGGCGCAGGCGTCCCGCCTGCTGGAACATCGGCAACCCCGCAAGGCAGGCGGGACGCCTGCACCACAATGGGCGGACGGCACACGGAGTGTGCCTGCTACTGTACGCTGTCCGGGAAATTTCGCCGCGCTAAGCCTCGATCCAAGCCGAAGTTGCGCACGCTCCCCGCATTTTCGCCTCAGGATCGGGAACGATTTGCCGGGAACGGTCGTCTATTCCGCAACGACCTGCCACGCGGGCCGTTACTGACAGGTTACCGAACAGGCCTCCCCGGCCCGGTAGACTAACCCACCTGCCGCGATCAGCCCGCCCGCTTCGGGACCCACCGCAAGGAACCCCCGCCATGACCCTCGCGTTCGATCCCTATCAACAGTGGCTTGGAATTACACGCGAAGAACAGCCTGCCAACTACTACCGCATGCTCGGAGTGCGGCTGTTCGAATCGGACCCACAGGTTATTCACGCCGCGGCCGAACGCAAGATGGCCTACGTGCGGGCCCGGGCGGCAGGACCGCAGGCCGTGCAGGGTCGCCAAGTGCTGGCGGAGCTGGCTGCCGCGCGTCAGTGCCTGAGCGACCCGCAGCAGAAGGCCGTGTACGATCGCGGCTTGACCGCCGCCTCGGCGCCGCCTGCGATGGTCCGCCCCGCTCCATCTACCGGAATGCCTGCCGTAGCTATGCCCGCCGCGAAGCCTGCCGTGCGAGCACCACGGCCGATCGCCATCGCCGTGCAACCTACGCCGGCCCCGGTCTGGCAATGCGAGCCCGAAGCGCCGGCCTTCGGCATTCAAACGGGTCCTTCCAGCTATCGCCCTCGTCCGCGCAGTGGCTCGGGCGTGGGGATCTTTGCCGGCCTGGCCCTGGCCGCCGCGGCAGGCGTCGGCGGTTACTTCTATGCTCAGCATCAGAAGCCGCCGATCGCCAAGGTGATTCCCGAAGTGACGACCGCGACTCCGGTGGTCGAGAGCAAGGCCAAGGTCCCTGTGGTCGAACCCGTGAAGGAGCCGACCAAGACGATCACTAAAACGCCAGTCAAGACCGCGCCGGTCGTAACGACCAAGACTCCCGTCAAGACGACTCCGGTCGAAGTGGTAGCGCCTGTCACCCCTCCGCCTGTGGTGGTGAACAATCCCCCGTCGCGTGACCCGGGCGAGTTCGACGATCCGGCGATCATTCGCCGGCCTCGTTCCTTTGGCGGCCGATTCGATCTGAGCTCGCTGGTCGCTGCCGCCGGTGCTTCCGATCCCGAAGCGGCCGCGAAGATCGTCGACCCCGAGATGTTCCCGCTCCTCAAGCAGAAGTTGCCGGTCCCGGGCGCCAGCGAACAGTCGAAGGCCCTGAACGCGATTCGGGCGACCTTCCGCAAGGACTATCAGAGCGCTGTCCAACCGGCCGCCAAGGTGACGCTGGCCCGCACGCTGCTGAGCGAAGCCGCCCGTTCGATCGACGACGCGACCTCGCGCTTCGTTTACCTGGCGGAGGCCCGCGATCTGGCCATCGATGGCAGCAGCCCGGCCCTCTCGATGCAGATGGTCGACACCTTGTCGCGGATGTATGCCATTGATCCGGTCGGCATGAAGTACAGCACGCTCTCCCGTGGGGCGGGCTCGGCCAAGACCAACGTCGCCCAGCGTTCGATCTCAACCAACGCCCTGGCGATGATCGAGACCGCCATCGTGGCCAACGACTTTGATTCGGCCAATCGCCTGCTGGAACTCGGCCTCTCTTCGGCCCGCACGGCCAAAGATGGCAAGCTGGTCAAGTTGGCCAGCGAACTGCGTGGCGAGCTGAAGAGCGTCACCGAGCAGTTCCAGCAAGCCGAGACCGCCCGAGCCACGCTGGCCAAGACCCCCGAAGATGCCGAAGCGAACCTGACGCTGGGACGCTATCTGAGCCGTGCCGGCGACTGGACCGAAGCCCTGCCCTATCTGGCCAAGGGAACGGACGTGAAGCTGGCCGGGCTGGCCGCCCGCGACCTGGCCAAGCCGACCGTTGCGGTCGAGCAGCGAGGCATCGGCGATGCCTGGTGGGACCTGGGCGAAGGGGCCGACGAAGGAACCCGCGGCCAGTACCGCCAACGGGCCTGCCATTGGTACGAGCAAGCCGTTGGCAAACTCGACAGCCTGGCGAAGTTTCAGGTCGAGTTCCGGCTGAAGCAGGTGGCCGACGCAGCAGGTGAAGGCGTAGCGACGGTCGTCGAACCGGCCTCGCCTGATTCGCTCCCGCCGCTGGCGCGCAAACTACTGGGCCGCTACGACCTGGTGGCCATCGAGAAGAAAACCCAGCAGCGCAAGACGGCACAGTGGGAGCTGTTGGCCACCAAGCAGGCGACCGAAGAAGGTCGGGTCGTGGCCACTTGGGATTTGGAGGACACGACTCGGCTGAAGGTTACCTTCCTGGATACCGACCGGGGCGTCGTCTATCTGCGGTTCAACACGGCCAAGACACAACTCACCGGGGGCATGACCATGTCGACTGGCGAGATGTGGAAGTGGGAGCTGAACCGTTCGAGCGAACGCAATCTGGGGGGCATGGACGACGAGTCGCTTCCGATCCCCATCCCTTCCCCGTTGCCGATTCGCTGAGTTGCGAAAAACGCAGCGCGCCGAAAATCAGAGACGATAAGCCCGCACGTTGCGGGCTTTTCTCTTTGGTGGTGCAGGCGTCCCGCCTGCTTGCCCTGCTCGGCGAGTCCCATCCCAGCACGCTGCGTGCTTCACAGGCGCGCAACGTTATCGCGGGCGAAATCTACAGCGGATAGTGTCCGTATCGGAACGGAATGGCGAGACGCAGTCGAACGAGCGGAAGTGAGTCAACCAAAGCCACAGGGCGATCGAAACGGCCAGCCTCAGTCCATGGCGGCCAGACGATCTATCCGACGACGAGCGAACTAGTGGGGCACTTCGGGTGCACCACAGGCCACAGCATGCTCGTGGGGCTTGGTGTGGGCCGTCAGCATCAACAAACGATCCGCCCTGCGCAAAATGGGGGTGTCCCGCATTTCGTTCGAGGGATCTTTGGCGATAAACGTCCCGCGGCAGTGAAGACAAGCGAGTTTCTTTCCCAGATACTCGACCTTCACTTCAAGGCTCCGTCCGCACGTGGGGCATTCTTGAACAAAGTAAGTGACCATACAACGGTATCTCCTTCTACCGGTGAACTAACCTAGAGATCGTAGCGATTCGCGACCCGGGCTGGCAAGCAGTTTCGCCGGAAAATCGCGGGAAAAACCGCGATTTTCGTTGGTTACAAGGCGGTTACTCTGCCAGCACTTCGACCACGGTAAAATCGCCAGCGTGTCTGCGGTTGAAGTTCCCCATCAAGAATCGGAGGCGGATTATGCGTCTAAGTCATTCCGTGTTGGCGAGTTTGATCGGTGCGGTAGCTGTAGTAGCGGTAAGGGCCGCTGAACCTGCTCCCAAGCCGGCCAAGGACGCTAGCGTATCGCACAGAACGCAAGATTCGGATGAAGCACCTGTGAATTCTGAGCGGTTTCATCACCGACTCCTAGAGATCGCTCGCGACTACGAAAACTTGGGCCGGGTAGATGACCAATATCGCTGGGCGCCCGGAATGTGCCGCGCGGTCCCACAGCCCAGCGTGGCCCGCTTCAGTGCCAGCACCGAGGTGGCCACTCACGGGCGGAAGCTCTACTTCCTGTTCGCCAAAGAGCGAGACGCTTATCTGAAATTGAGCGCGGACCAGAGCGTGAAGAACCCGGCCGCCACCTCGGCACCGCCGGTCGCACACGTCGCTCCCGTGGGGCAGGTGATTGTGAAAGAGTCCTGGATTCCCCGCGACGTGACCGACAAAGAAAAGGATCTTCCCAAGCGTCAACGGATCGTGGTCAAGCCGATCAAGGCCCCCACCGATTCGCAGAAAACCATGGGTGCCAGCGATGCGATGGACCCTTATGCCCTGCGCGAAGGGAAGCTCTATCACGCCCACGAGAAGCACGCCCTGTTCATGATGGTGAAGCTCGATCCCGCGACCCCTGAGACCGACCAAGGCTGGGTCTACGGCACGGTAACGGCCGATGGCAAACGGGTCACGTCGGCGGGCAAAGTCGCCTCGTGCATGGCCTGCCACCGCGAAGCGCCGCATGATCGCCAGTTCGGTTTGGTCAGCGAATCGAAGTAGCCTGTTGGCGTAGGCGCGTAGAGTAGTAGGCACACGGAGTGTGCTTACGCAGGTCATTCGGAGACGCCCGCACCACCTGCGGATTCCCCTCGCTTGCCCCTGGCCCGGGGCGGTACAATAAAGCGACGACTCGGGCGAATATGATGTATTCCCCAGATGCCGCGCCGGCACTCATTTGATCGAGGGTTTTTCGATGAACGACTTGCGCAAACAGGTCCAGCGAGCACAGCAACGCCTGACCGGTCAGCGATTCTTGCAGGCGTTGAGCTGGTGCTGGTTCGGCGGCCTGTTGCTGGCGGCGATCCTGGTCGGCATCGACGCCCGCTGGACCCCCTGGGGCGCCTTCCACACCGAAGTGGCCAACGCCTGGTTCTTTGCCGGCGGCGGATTGGTCGCAGGCCTGCTGACCGCAAGCGTCTGGAGTTGGTTCACCCGGCCGCGGACGATCGAAGCCGCCATCGAACTCGACAAACGCTTCGCGCTCAAAGAGCGGGTCTCGAGCGCGCTCACCTTGGCTCCGGAAGATCTCGACACTCCGGCCGGAAAGGCGCTGCTCGAAGACGCCCAGAAGCGCGTGAGCAAGGTCGAGGTGCGCGATCGCTTTCAGTTGAAGCTCCGCCCGGTGGCGCTGCTGCCGCTGGCTTCGGCCGCGCTGGCGCTGGGGCTGGCCTTCTTGCCGCATGTCTCCACCCCCGACGCGCTGGCGAAGGGGACCGATCCGCTTGCCACGCTCGCCCCCAAGAAGCCGATCGGCAAGCTCATCCGTAAGTTCGAGGAGCAGAAGAAGAAGCTGGAAGAGAACGGTTTGAAGGAACAGCCCGAGTGGATGTCCAAGCTGGAGCAGAAGGCCAAAGACCTGGACGAAAAGAAGGACACGACTACGCGGACCGAAGCGCTCAAAGAGTTGAACAAGATGGCAGACGAGCTGGAGAAGCGGCGGCAGGAACTCGGCGGCGACGACAAACTGAAACAGCAGTTGAGCGACCGCCTGAAGGACCTGGAGAAGGGTCCCGCCGACAAGCTGGCTGAGTCGCTCGGCAAGGGGGATTTCGACAAAGCGCTGAAGGAGCTGGGCAAGCTCAAGCAGCAGATCAAGGACGGCAAGCTCGACGACAAAGCCAAGCAGGATATGGCAAAGCAGATGAATCAGATGCAGGAGAAGATCCAGCAGTTGGCCGACTCGCACAAGAAGAGTCAGGAGAATCTGCAGAAGCAGATCGACGAGGCCCGCAAGAATGGTCAGAACGATCAGGCCCAGAAGATGATGGACCAGCTCAAGCAGATGAAGCAGCAGAATGCCCAGATGCAGAAGATGCAGGACATGGCCCAGAAACTGGGGCAGTGCGAGAAGTGCATGAAAGAGGGCAACATGCAAGAAGCCATGCAGCAGATGGAGATGCTGCAGCAGGACCTGGAGAAGATGGCCCAGAACGAAGCCGAGAAGCAGGCCCTGAAGGATGCCATGGATCAGCTTGCCCAATGCAAGGATGGCATGCAGCAGGGCATGGCGAACAAGAAACTCGGCAATCAGCCGGGGAACGGCATCGGCAAGGGACATCGGGAAGGGGACAGCCCTGACGATGAAGAAGCCACCAGCACCTACGACACTCAGGTCAAGGCCAAGGTGAACAAGGGGGCGGCCATCGTCACCGGCGAGGTCAACGGCCCGAATCTGAAGGGAGACTTCGACAAGCAGATCAAGGTGCAGATCGAATCGGCCATCAAATCCGACCCCGATCCGCTGACCGACCAGCGGATGTCGCGGCAGTACAAGGATCACGCCCGCGACTATTTGAACAAGATCCGCAATCAGTAGGTCGCGGTAAAGCTCGCAGGGCATCTCCGCGGGCCGGTTTTTGCAAAATCTTGCAAAAAGTTCCGAAAACTGAAGACCCGCGGAGAGATGTTCGCCGTTCCCTCTGAAGATCCCTTTTCACACGGTCTTCACGGTTCGGAGCGAGTGTCATGATTTTCCCGGTACCTTTTAAGCCCGACTACGATTGGCGCGGGGGTCGCGGCTTTGGCGCCGATCGTTCCGCGGTGGCCGCCTTGCTCAAGATCCCCGGTGGAAAGCTCCGGCACGGGGCCTGTGACCTGATCGTCCCCAATGGCACGCCGGTTCTGGCCATGGAGGATGGCATCGTCATCCGTTCGGGCTATGCGTTCTTTCTGGGCACTTGGGCGATCGAAGTCCAGCACAGCCAGTTCATCGCCCGCTACTGCGAAATCACTTCCAACGTGAACGTGCGGGTGGGTCAACGGGTTGTCGAAGGCCAGGTGATCGCCACGGTCGGCAATCAGCCGGGGGCCGATATGCTCCATCTCGAGCTGTTCAGCGGCCATGCGACCGGGAATCTTTCGACCGACAAGAACAACCCGCGGAACGCCCCGTACTATCGGCGCAGCGATCTGATGGATCCGACTCCGGTACTCGACGGGCTGGTAAACACGATCAGCGGCCGGAAGGCTCCCTACTACTATCACACGGATGAAGAGGGGCGCAAGTTCCTGCGCGACCGCCAGGTGAAGGATATCGTCGGCAAGATCACGATCGAGAAGATGCCGTCCGTGAAATCGCTGCCGGCGACCAGTCCGACAGTGATCTCTCCGGGGCCAGCGATCAACCTGCCGTCTCCTAGACGGTGACACCGCGTGCCGGGAACGCGCGGGCTCGAGTCATTCACGGAGCAACCGTGATCCGCACAAACGACACATCACCCTGCGACGATCGCTTCAGCATGGCGTCCTCGGACAACGTATCTTGTGCCATGACTTCAGCCTCGGAAGTTTGGGCGATCCAATAGTGCAGTAGCTCTTCTTCCGCCATCGGCTTGGACTTAGTCGAATGCAGATTGCAGCCGAACTTGTGAGGAGTGGCGAATGTCGCCTCCTTCAGGTCCACGGTTTGCGAGTATCCGCTATGGGTGCGGATCACGCGGGGCGCGCTAATCTCGACGGCCGCTTCCGTGGTGCGAAGCGCGGGGGTAATCGCCGCCAAGGGATGTATCGCCGGGTCAATGAGAAGCGAAGCAACCTGCTTCTTCGAGCCGTTCTGGATCATGTACATCCGCAGCTTCACGGGCGCTTGCTTGACCAGCAAGACATGGCTGCCGTAGTTCTGAAGCACACGATCAGGGTCCCGCTGATGGATCCCGGCAATTCCCGTATTCCAAAGTTCGATCTCGGGCCGCGTGGGTGCAGGGGCTGTGGGCGAACAGCCTGACATCAGAACCAGCGTCAGAAGGACAAACAGACGGGGCATTGCGTACTCGGGGGCAACTGCCCATTGAAGTCAGAGGCCGTCACTTTGCCTTCGGCCGGCGTTGGATCGTGCGAATCGACTCAGTCGCTGCCTTCTGCATCGGGCGTTCCTTGTAGACTTCGCGCAGGGCGGCCAGAGATTTCTCGCCGCCGTGTTTGCTCAGCAGCGCGCAGATCGTCAGTCGGACCTTGAGATCGGGATGCTCCTTCAGGTGCACGATCAGCGGGTCCTCGCAATCGGCGTTGAATTCTTGAAGCGTTCCAAGGGCTCTCTCGTCCGTCGTCATCATGGCGACGAGCGCGTCGACCGTGCGGGGGTCCTTCCATTTTTTCAGCGTATCAAACAGCGCATACCGGTCGCGCTCAGGGGTCTTCGCCAGCCTCGAGGCCAACTCCACCGGCGTGCTATCGGCCTTCCATCGCTCCAGAGCGCTGAGCACCGAAGAATCCGACTGACTCCCCTCGTCGAGCACGGCCAGCAGCTTCTTCGACACCGGTGATCGTTGCTCGTCGACGACCGGGATGTGGGGCGTACCGAGCGTCAAGAGCGCCAAATCGATCTTCCGGTTTTCGCCCGACGCGAGGTCGGCCATGGCCTCCTCCACGGTGTCCGGCTTCTTGGCGGCGGGAGCGACCGGTTTCCTGGGAGTCGGTTCGACCTTGGGCGCCGGATCGACTTGGGGAGTCGGCGTCGGCGACACAGCGGGCGCCGGCTCGATGGGGGGCCTTTTGCGAGCGGGATTGATCAGGTCCGCGGGGTGTACGTTCGGCGGGTCAGGGGGATCTTGACTGGCGGGGACCTCGGGCGGCGGTTCGATGATCTGCCGGACTCTCTCGTGGAGGGCGAAGGTCGTCTCCATCCGCTCGTCCATCAGCTCAAAATAGCGGGTCTTGCTGAAGTGCCTCTTGCGGATGATGCGAACGTGCGCATCCTCGAAGCACTCGTCGTGATTGCGGTCCACGGCCTCTTTCACCGTCTTGGCATCGGCCCGCGAAGCGTAGCGCTGATAGGCTTCCTCGCGGGTCTCTTTGCTCATTTGCCCCCTCATCGCTAGCGCGATCGCAATGGCCACGGTCAGTCCAGGGGCAATCATGCACCCGCGCAGCCACCAGGGTTGCGGAGTTTGTTCCTTCGGCAGACCGCTCACGGCTAAGTCGGTCCAGCGAGTGAAATAGTAGTAGTGCGAGATCTTCCAACCGGCCAGGGCGAGCAATCCCATGATGGCGAGCAGCAGCAGGTTGATCGAAGGAGGCCCCAGACCAACCAACGAGATCAGTCCGTAAGCCAGCGCCAGACCGGCCAGGTAGATGCCAGGGCATGTGGCCAGCAGCTCGCCCGGGACGCGGGCGGTCCAGACTCCCTCGTCACTGTGCATCTCGACCCCTTCGACGCGGGCCTTCGGCGTGATGTCGAGCCTGAAAGCAGCGCCCGGCGGTTCGCCGGTCTGCGCCTGAACGACCGGAGGCCGACGGACCGCGGGTCGCGGTGCCGCAGAGCGTGGAGCGGCAGGGCGTGCCTCCGCAGGCCGCGGCGCAGCGGGTTTGGCTGCCGAGGCGGTTCGTGGGGACGCCGGGGCGGGCGACGCGGGGCTGTTCGAAACGGGTCCCTCGGCGACCGCCCTAAATGTCGTCTGACACTGGGGACACAGGATCTCGCGTCCCTGAGCTTCGTCGGGTGCACCCAAGCGTTTCGAGCACTGAGGACAGCGGACGGCAATGGTCATGCGAGGGGCTCCTGAAGAGATTTCGCCACTATAGAATCACGCACCCGGCCATTCCAGATCTTTCCTGGCTTTGCCAAGTGAGTTCGTGGCGCATCAAGTCTGCCCGTCAGCGTGCAGCTTGGCGAGTTGGCGCGTCCCCTTCCAGCCGGCACATTGCTTCAGTGCCCCGGGGAATGCATTTCTTTCTCCAAATGAGCCAATGCGCCGGCACCACAAGCTTTACCCGATCGGAACAGTACGAATCTGCGATGAAAGTCGAACTTCTCGCGGCGGCTTTCGCCGATGAACAGCCCATGAGGTTCGTCGCCAGGAGGGCGTCACCCGGCATGGCAGCCGGTCTCGCGCCCGCTCCTGGACTATCGCGTGCCCTTCTCTCCTGTCTTCCTGCGCCCCGTTGCCGCCTGTTGCGTGCTGGCGTGCCTGCTTGGCACGGTCGGTTGCCAATCACCGCGCGGGGCGATCGCGTGCGGGGCCTTCACGCCCGCCTGGGATGCGGTCTGCCAAAAGCCGGTCGACTCTTCGCGGCTCGAAGCGGCTCAGGACGCCTATGATCGGGCTTGCGATGCTCAGCGCGACGACGATCCGCGCACGCCGGACTACTACTACGAGGCGGCGATCCTCAGCTGGCGGGCGCTGTGCGGCGATCTGGAACCGCCCGCTTCCTGCACCCTGGTCCCGCGCACCCCCTGGCAGCTCTATCATGCCAGCCTCTCGGGGTTGATTCGCGAAGGACAGCAGCGGCAGCGATTCAAATGCGGCGAGCTGTCGGTGCGTTCGTTCGGCAAGCAACTGGTCATTCCGGTCGCCTGCCTGGGATTACCCTGGCAACCGTCGGATGTCCATGCGATCAAACTGGCCGAACTCCCCCGCAAGAGTCAGTTGTCGAAGTACCACGCGCAAGACGGCTTCGGCGTGCCGGTGATCGCGCTGCGGTTCGCCGGCAAGTCCGCGACGGGCATCGAACAGTTCTATCCGGCGCAGGGCGCCTTCGCGGCCACGGTGGTCCTGCGCCCTGCAGGCGACGACTCGTCACGCGAAGGGGGCGTGCTGGAATTCTACGGCCCCCTGAACATCTCCCAGGCAGAGGTCTATGGCGAGTCCGTTACCCTGGCGCGCGACATCAGCGCGCCGTTCGACTATCGCTTAAAGAACGACGACCACGATGGCCTGCTTGGCTTTCTCGATCCAGGCCAGACAGAAGTCGCCGAAGGGCTGCGTTTTCTCGAACCTTATCAGCCGGGCAAGATCCCCGTGGTCTTCATCCACGGGCTTCTCTCGGACCCTTCCACCTGGTTCGATGCGGCCAACGACCTGCGGACACAGGCCTGGTTCAACCAGCACTACCAGATCTGGGGATTCAGCTACCCCACGGGCAAGCCGTTCCTGACTTCAGCGGCCCGATTCCGCGAGCAATGCCGCCAGGCCGTGGCGCTGCTCGATCCCGAATGTCAGGACCCTGCGCTCCAGCAAATGGTGCTGGTGGGGCACAGCATGGGCGGGCTGGTCTCGAAGCTGCAGATCACCCACAGTGAGAACCGAGTCTGGGACTCGTTCGCCAGCATCCCGCTGGAGCAGGTGCGGGCGAGTGGCATAATCCGCAGCGAGTTGGCCGAGCGCTGCTTCTTCGACCCCCAACCCTTTGTGACGCGCGTGGTCTTTATCGCCACGCCGCATCGGGGCTCTTCGTGGGCCGCGCGCGGTGTGGGAAAGATTTCGTCGGCGCTGGTGGAGCCGTCTCCGCAGATGGAGGCGCTGCACGACGAACTGGTGACGAACAATCCCGGCGCGTTCTCCCCCACCTTCGAGCGGGGCATTCCGACCAGCATCGAGATGCTGGAGCCGAACAATGACACGTTGCAGGCGATCGACAGACTTCGCATCCACAAACGGGTGACGATGCACTCGATTATCGGCACGGCGCGGCCGACGCTGGCCAATGGCCCGGGGGACGGAGTCGTCGCCGTCACGGCCGCCCGGCAAGCAGGCGTGGTAAGCGAGCGGTATGTAAACGCAACCCACACGACGATCCTGCGTCACCCGGACACGCATGACGAGATCCGGCATATCCTGCGCGAGCATCTGCGGGCGTCCGACCTGGGGCTTGATCGCTAGCCCATCGCGCGACGCTGGCTTTTCAACCGCCCACGCGTTTCATGTGCCAGCATGCTGGTCATCGGGCGATCAATGTGATTGCCGAAAAACCGATCACGTCGCGCGGCGAGTCCTCTTTCGACTCCGCATGTCGCCGCAAGATTCTGCGCCGTTTTGGCTTGCAACTTCGCGAGCGAATTGGCGCGCCAAATGCCATGCATGCGGCCCCAGAGATTCATTCCCGGAAACTTCCGCTGCCGTTCGAGAAAGCACGGCAACGGCTTAACGCGTGTTCGCGAGAGAGTGAGGGGGATCATGGAAACGCCCACGAAACCGCTGGATTCGCCCGATGGGGCAAAGGATGGAGTCGCCACCGAAATCCCTTCGGCAGACAGACTGGCAGATAGAATCCCTTCGGCAGACGGACAGGCAGACAACTCCTCGACGACCAACAACATGTTTCCCGTCGTCGGCATCGGGGCCTCGGCAGGCGGATTGGAAGCCCTCGAGGCGTTCTTCGCCCACATGCCCCCCTCGACCGGCATGGCGTTCATTGTCATTCAGCATCTGTCCCCCGACTTTCGCAGCATGATGGACGAGCTGCTCGCCCGGCATACTTCGATCCCGATCTTCCGGGTCGAGAACGGCATGAAGGTCGAGCCGAACGCTATCTACCTGATTCCGCCCAAGAAGGAGATGATCATCTCCGGCGGCAAGCTGCTGCTGAGCGACAAAGACGCCGGCCCCGGCTTGAACCTGCCGATCGACATCTTCTTTCGTTCGCTGGCGCAAGATGTCGGACCGCGGGCCATCGGTGTGGTCCTTTCGGGCACCGGCAGCGACGGCTCGCGCGGCATCTGCGATGTGCACGAGTCGGGCGGGCTGGTGATCGCCCAAAGCGAGGAGTCCTCGAAGTTCGACGGCATGCCCAAGAGCGCCGTCGAGACGGGCGTGGTCGATGCCGTACTTCCACCGGCAGCCATTCCCGACGCCCTGATCGCGTATGTCTCGGGCGAGCCGGCCCATACCCTGGTCAATGACCCCGCAACACTGGTAGGCATGGACGCCATCTTCAATCTACTGCGTAAAGACTACGACATCGATTTTTCGCATTACAAGCGGTCGACGGTTTCGCGGCGCGTGCAACGTCGACTTGCGATGAATCAGATCACGGATCTGGAAGAGTATGTTGCCCAGCTTCGCAATGATCCGGGCGAGCTAAACTCGCTGTACAAGGATCTGCTGATCGGCGTGACCAAGTTCTTTCGCGATCGAGACGCGTTTGCGCGGCTCGAGGAAGACATTCTGCCCAAGCTCATTGCGGGGCGCGACCAGGCCGAACTGCGGATCTGGGTGGCCGGTTGCGCCACGGGCGAGGAGCCCTATTCGCTGGCCATTCTGGTGCACGAGTTGCTCGAGAAGCACAAGAAGCAGCTCAACGTGAAGATCTTCGCGACCGACGTGCATCCCACGTCGCTCGAGACGGCCAGCACCGGAATCTACAGCGAGGCCAGTCTGTCCGAGGTGACGCCCGAGCGCATGGCCCGTTACTTCAAGCCAGTCGGGGCGGACTATCAGGTGTCGCAGGACCTGCGGCAGATGATCGTCTTTGCGCCGCACAACATCATCAAGGACGCTCCGTTCACCAAGCTTGATCTGGTCACTTGCCGGAACCTGCTGATCTATCTGGAGACATTGGCGCAGAAAAAGGCGATCTCGCTGTTCCATTTTGGCTTGAACACGGGCGGCGTGCTGATGCTGGGGCCCAGCGAAAGCCCCGGCGACCTGGCCGAAGAGTTCGAGGTGCTCGACGCTCACTGGAAGATTTATCGCAAGCGCCGCGAGAAGCGACTGCCAGTCGACATGCGGCTGCCGCTGTCGCCGGGGCCCTCGCGGATACCGACCGGGGGGATGGCCATCGCCCCGACGTATACGGCCCCGCCCGATGGCGCGCTGCTGCGAGCCTACGATGCGCTGCTGGCCGATCACGCCCCCACGAGTTTGCTGGTGAACGATCGGCGCGAAATGGTGCAGTCCTTTGGCGGCGCCACCAAGTATCTGAGCCTGCGCGACGGTCGCATGACGACCGACGTGCTGGAACTGGTCGATCCCGCGCTGCGTATGCCCCTCTCGACCGCTTTGCAACAGGCCGTCGCCAAGAAGGCGGCCGTGGCATTGAGCGGCGTGGCGCAGGGCGAGAACCGCCTGAAGCTTACCGTCAAACCGCTGCCAGATCGCCACGCGGCCACGCACTATCTGCTGGTGACTTTTGAGCAGCTCGAAAGTCCCAAGCCCCATGTCGAGGAATACGGGTCGTGGGATGTCGAGCAGGCCTCGCGCGATCATTTAATGGCGCTGGAGTTGGAACTGCGTTACACCAAGGAAAATCTGCAGGCCACCATCGAAGAACTGGAGACCAGTAATGAGGAACTACAGGCTACCAACGAGGAACTCGTGGCCTCGAACGAAGAGCTGCAGAGCACAAACGAAGAACTGCACAGCGTGAACGAGGAGCTGTACACGGTCAACGCCGAGTATCAGAAGAAGATCAATGAACTGACGGAACTGACCGCCGACATGGACAACCTGCTGCAGAGCACGGATGTCGGCGTGATCTTTCTGGATCTCGACCTGTGCATCCGGCGGTTCACGCCGCGTATCGCGCAGACGTTTCATCTGCTGTCGCAGGATATCGGGCGGAAGATCGACAGCTTCTCGCACAACATCGACCGGCCCCAACTGCACGAGGATGTCGCGCGGGTGCTGCAGTCCGGCGAGCCGATCGAAGCTGAAGTCTTCGACCGCGCCGGCAAGGCGTTCTTCCTTCGCATTCTGCCCTATCGCACCATGCGCCGCATCGACGGGGTTGTGCTGACGCTGATCGACATCTCGGCGATCAAGCGCGCCGAACACAAGCTGCAGTTGATGTCGAAGGTGTTCCACGACGGCGCCGATCCGATCGTGATCGAGAGTCTGGAAGGGATCATCGTCGACATGAACGCCGAGGCGCAGCGCGTCTATGGCTGGGCTCGGGAGGAGATGATCGGCCGCAACGTCGAGATGCTGGTCCCGCCTGACGAGCGGGCCCATAACGCCGAGATGCGGCAGGAATGCATCCGGTGCGGCGGGATTCGAAACAGCGAGACGCTGAAGGTCGGCAAGGATGGGCGACCCAAGCCGTTCCTGCTTACTCTGTCGCTGTTGTGCGATGAACATGGCGTGCCGAAGGCCATCGCCAGCATTGCCAAGGACATCTCGGCGCTGAAGAAGGCCGAGAATAAAGCGAACGAAGCCGTGAGGCGCCGCGACCAGTTGCTGGCCATGCTCTCGCACGAACTGCGAAACCCGCTAGGCGCGGTGCTGAACGCCACCTACCTGTTCGATCGCAACCAGAACGTCCCTCCTCTGCTCGAAGAAGCGACGGGCATCATCCAGCGGCAGGCCCTGCAGATGGCCCGCTTACTCGACGATTTGCTGGATGTCTCGCGCGTGACGCAAGGCAAGATCGAGATTCGCAAAGAGGTGGTCGATCTGGGAACGCTGGTGGAAGACGCCGTGCAGGCGGTCCAGCCGCTGATCGAATCACGCGGCCACGCCCTGTCGCTGATGATCGAGCAGGGCCCGCTCTATGTGGAAGGGGATGCCTCGCGGCTGCAGCAGATCCAGCAGAACCTGCTGACGAATGCGGCCAAGTACACTCCGCCTGGGGGCAAGATTCTGCTCTCGGTCCGGCGAGAAGAGAGCGAGGCCGTACTGCGGGTAAGGGACTCGGGCAAGGGGATCCCGCACGACATGCTGGAGACGATCTTTGAGCTGTTCGTGCAGTCCGAGGCCACCCTTGATCGTTCCGATGGCGGAATGGGCGTCGGCCTGACGCTGGTCCGGACCTTGGTGGAACTGCACGGTGGCACCGTGACCGCCCACAGTGGTGGTCTGAATCGCGGGAGCGAGTTTGTGGTCCGCCTGCCGCTTTCGATGAGGCAGCCGACCTTGGAAGAGAAGAAGAGCAAGGGGCCGTCCAAGAGCAACTCGACCGACACGAGAATCGTGATCGTAGAGGATAACGCCGACAGCCGCAAAATGCTGGAAGCCTTCCTGCGGCTCGACGGTTACAAAGTCCGAGCCGCCAAAGACGGCTGCGAAGGGCTCGAGACGATCCTGGCCGAGAAGCCCGACGTGGCGCTGATCGACATCGGCCTGCCCGGTCTCGACGGCTATCAGGTTTGCCGAAAAGTCCGCGAAGAGACGGGCGACAAGATCCGCCTGATCGCGCTGACCGGCTACGGCCGGGCGGAAGACCGACAGGCGGTTTCCGAGGCGGGTTTTGATGCGCACCTGGTGAAACCGCTGAAGCCGGATGAGCTGTCGCGAATCCTGGCGTTCTATCGCAACGGGGCGGAGAAGAAGGGTTAGCGCAGGGAATCAATGTGCTAATCAGCAACGAACGTCTCAATGGCGTTCCGCAAACTGTAGAGAACGCCCTCAAGGGCGTTCCCTACAAAAGCGTTCTCGCGAGGCAAAAAAACGGCGTTGCTACGCCAGCAGCGCGTCGACCGCGCGCCCCTTGCCGTCCTTCGTCGCAAAGAACGGCCGGCCTTCGGTCACGTAGTGGTGATCGACCGGGATGCCGAGCGCTTTGTAGAGCGTGGCATGCAGGTCCGTCACCGACACGGCCCCTTCCACGGGGAGCATGGGGTGGCGCTCGGCCGTCTTGCCGTGGACGTAGCCTTGCTTGAAACCGCCGCCGAAGAACAGCAGGCTGGCTGCACTCGAGAAGTGGCCGTGAAAGCCGTACATCTTCTCGCTGGCGATCACCAACTGTTCGCCCGACTGCTGCTCGGCGAAGCCGACCGGCTCGATCCCCGCGGTCGGCTGGTTGGCGATCGTGCGGCCGAACTCAGTCGCCACCACCACCAGCGTACGGCCCAGCAACTTGCGCTGGTCCAGATCGCGGATGAGCTGCGCGATCGGACCGTCGACCTGCTTCTTCATTTCGATCATGCGGGCGGAACCCTGATCGTGCATGTCGAAGCCGCGGAACGGGCCGTACTGATACTCGACCTGCACGAATCGCGCGCCCGATTCGACCAGCCGCCGGGCCAGCAGTAACCCATGGCCGAACCGCTTGCCAAAGTAGTAGTTCTTGTCGATCAGGTCCCCTTGCGCGATCTTGGGCTCGTAGGCGGCGATCGTGTCGGGCTTCTCTTCCTTCAGGTAGTTGAAGGCCTTCTTCACCGGCGAATCCATCATCGCCCTGGCTGCTTCCATGGTCTTCAGATAGTTCTCGACCTGCACGGCCTTCTGCAAGCCTTCGTCGGAGAGTCCGGATGCGGTCTGCAGGAGCTTGAGCCGGCGATCGAGCCGCTCCTGTGTCATGCCGGCCGCTGCCGTGAGCGTGCCCAGTCCCTGCGTCGGATCGGGGATCATGAACGGGGCGTGCTGCACTCCGTAGAAGCCCGGGCCGATGTACTCGTTGATGAACTGCTTCTCGGTGTCGCTGGTGTCGATGTCGCGGCCGATATAGATGTACGGCGGGATATGCGGATGCTTTCGGCCCAGCGCCCTGCCGACGACCGCGCCGACGCTGGGGGCCTTCACGCCGACCGGGAACAGGTACCCGGTCATCATTACGTACTGTGCCTTCAGGTGGACGGCGCCGAACCTGGTCTCGTGACAGAGAGTCTTGAGGAGCGTCCCCTTGTCCATCACGCTGGCGAGCTGCTCCAGGCCAGCCCCGAATTGCAGGCCGTCGACGGCAGTCGGAATGGCCGGGCATGTCCCCAGCAATTCGCTCCCCTTCATGCCGGCCGTGAACGGAGTGTGCTGCTTGATATCGAAGGTATCTTGCTGCGCGATGCCGCCGGGGAGCCAGATGAAGATGACGGAGTCGGCCTTGGCCGCGACACCGGCGGCCTGAGCTTGCGCCTGAGCCAGCGCGCGATCGCCGGCCAACCACGGGGCGGCAAGCCCGGCGGCACTGGCGGCCAAGAACGTTCGGCGATTAAGCGTCATGTCATCCGTCCCGTCTCATACTCTTTGCTTCTCTTCCATCGCAGATTTCAGATTTCAAATTTCAAATTTGAGATTTGAGATTTGAGATTCCCTACTTCGACTTCTTCTTACCAACCACTCGCCACCAACCGCTCGCCACTAACCACTCGCCACTCCCTACCTCACATACTGAAACTCCGGCCCCGCGAACAACGCCCACAGCAAGTCGCCCACTCCTTCGCCCGGCGTGGAGGCCGTTTGCAAGAAATCGCGGCCGATGCGGCGCTCGTCGGCCGTCGCGGGACGACTGAGGACCGTGCGATAAATTCGATCGACGGCCGGACGAAGGTCCTGCTTGGGGAGCGGTTTGCCGACCAGCGGGCTCTCGTAAATCATCTCGTGCAGTTCCTTGCCGTTGAGCAGCTCCAGCGATTGCACTACGGCCACGTCGTCGGGGCGCGAAGTGCTGATCTCGTTCCGGCTGGCGGGCCGCCCCAACGCCCGCGTGAGCGCGGTTGAGCGAATGTCCAGATAGTTGCGCTCTCCCGGCGTGATCTGGCCGAAGGTCGCCATGCGGACGCTGTCGATGAACTGCTCGGCCGTCATGCGGCGCAAGGCGGGTGAACGAAAATACCGCGGCCCCTTGCCGTCCATCGAAACCGTATCCGCCAGCTTGGCGTCGTACCGCAGTTGATACGTACGGCTCGAGACAATCAGCCGGATCGTGTGCTGCAGATCGCAGCCGTGGGCGAGAAAATCCCGCGCTAGCCAGGCGAGCAGTTCCGGATGACTGGCCGGCACGTCGGCGCGGTAGTCGTCGACCGGTTCGTACAGTCCCGTCCCCAGGTAGCGTTTCCATAGGCGATTCACGATCGTCTCAGCGAAGCGCGGGTTGGCCGGATCGGTAATCAGCATCGCGGCCAGGTGGAGCCGGCCGTTCAGGTCAGTCGGGGGCTCTTCGGTCGCGCCTGCGAACTGAAAGGGAAACTTGGCGGGGACCAGACGTCCGCTCTTCACGTCGCAGCGGATATGCTCCAGATCCTTGGCGGCGAACAACCCCGCAAAGCCCAGAAAGCGATCCTGCGTCCACTCTTTGTTCTCAAAGTGGTCGTGGCAGCCGGCGCACTTCATGCCGGTCCCCAGAAACACCTGCCCCACGTTCGAGGCGGTCTGCAGGGTCAGCGCGTGGTCCTCATTCCGCACGTACTCGATCTTGTACTGCACGCCCAAGACATCTTGCGTCTTGGCCCCTTGTCGGCCGGGCATGGTGGGATCGATCAGCTCGGCGAACATCACATCGTACGGGCGGTTCTTTTCAAAGCTCTGCACGATCCAGTCGCGGTAGTTGCCGCGGGTGATAATGCCCCCCTGGGTCAGCACGTTCTGGCTCGCCAAGGCGTCTTCCCAGAACGGGGCCCAGTGCGCGGCATACTCGCTCTTGCGGGCCAGCAGCAGCTCGATCAGCTTCTCGCGTTTGTTCTTGGAGGAGTCGGCCAGAAAGCGATTCAGCTCGATGTAGCTGGGAATCACCCCCAGCAGATCGAGGTACACGCGGCGGGCGAAGGTGGCGTCGTCGCACAGCTCCGGCGGTTTCTTGGCCTCGGGAAGGCCGGCCTTCTGCCAGGCGTCGAGGATGAACTGGTCGATCGGATTGTTGGTGGGCCCGGCGACGGTCGGCGGAGTCGGCGCGGGGGGAAGCTGCCCCAGGCGCGACGTGCGACGTTCGATGAGCTGCGTCTCGCTATCGGCTGCGAGGGCGAACGAAGGTGCGCCGGCTAGAAGAGATAGCAGCAGTAGTACAACAAACCGCCGCATCGCAGGAGAATCCTTCCTCATCGAGCGTCGAAGATTCAGGCAAACCACACCAACAGAACAAACAAGAGCACACCGCTGAGCACCAGCATCCACATCGGCACGCCGTTCGGATTCTCGCTGGCTCGTCCCCAGAGAAGGACATACACACAGCCCAACAAGAGATTCCCGACCAAGAGGAAGGGAATGGCGCGGCTCACCCATTTACCTCCATCGCCAGGCGCCAGCAGCACAGCCAAAACCAACTGCACCAGCGTCGCAAAGAAGAAGTCCCTCAACAGGACCCATTTCGTTGCGGAACCACTGTTCGTCGACGTATCGCTTGAAGTCGGAGGCTTGTACGGGTTGTCGCTCTCAACGCTCATGGACACTCTTCGGGCCGGCTACCTCGTCGCGCATCACGCTGGTGGGCACAGCCCACCCTACTTCGGGTTGTTGTAGCTCGGTCCGTTGATGTCCGAATCCGCAATGATGTCGTGCTTCACCGTCAGCTTGGGGGCCGAGCCGTTGGCCTTCACCGTGTGGGGCACATACCGCACATAGGTCTTCTGGAAAGGATCGTAAAAGCGGTCCCCCTTCTGGAAGATCGGGCGGTACTCAATGATCTCGCCAAACCACGGCGGGCCGACCACCTGCGCCGGGATCCAATGCCCCGCCCCCTTCTTGTCGGTCAGATAGAACTCGGGGTAGTCGTGCCCTTCGACCCACACCGTGCGGGCGGGGATGTTCGACAGCCGGCAAAGCCCCACGAACAGGGCGCTCATCTCTTCGCAGTCGCCGCACTTGTTCTCGATGGCGAACAAGGCGCCGCGGTAGTCGCCGTTCTGGAACTTCACATTGTCGCGCGTCCAGCTCCAGTAGTTCTTTACCTGGTTCCAGGCGGCCAGTTCTTCTTTGCTCAGTTCCTGATGCAGCTCCTGCATTTTGGGATGCTTGGTCTCCATGCCCGGGGCGGGGCCAGCCAACTGATCGCGCAGCTCGCTAGGGGCCCGCTTGGCGTACTTCAGTTCCGAAGGAGGCATCTTGAACTGCGTTCGGTAGCGGGTGATTTCGTACAGCCGCTCGATATAGGCCGAGCCCCCCTTGGGGATCGCGTTGATCTGGAACTTGAGCATCGCGGCCTGGCCGCGGAAGACCTGCTCGGTGGCCTTGCCCTCTTCGGTCATCTTCTCGGAGAGCAGCTTCACCTTTTGCTCGGGCCAATCCATCGGGATCGGGCCGATGACCATCACGTTGTCGCAGGGGCCGTCGACCGCCTCGATCTTGTGGATGATCTTCAGGCGATAGGTGCGCGGATCGAGTATGTCCAGGAACGGATCGGCCGGCGGTCCGGGAAGCTTCTTGCCCGGCGCGTCGGGGACCGGAGCGGCCGGGTCGACCGCTTCCTTCTCTCCCTTGGCCGGCTTGGTGTCCTCTTCGTCGGCCCCTTCGACCTCGATGTACTTGGTCTGCGTCTGCTGCGCGAGGGCCGGGTGCATGGCCACGCCCGCACAAGCAACGCTCAGGCCGAGAGTTAGGCAAGCCAAAAGGCGGGACCAGTTGAACTGCATGGGGAGCTTCCCTCGAAAACAAGCGGACTTCGGACGGGCCATGGCGATGCGATTCGCCGGAGATACGTTCCGGCGACAACCCTTGTGGTGCAGGCGTCCCGCCTGCTGAATGGCGAGCGAGCAGGGCAAGCCGGCGGGACGCCTGCACCACAATAAAGCCGTCCGTGAGCAACTGTGTTAACTTAGGTAGTATGTTTCGTCTGGCGAGCCTTGTCAAAAAACTCCGGCAAAAGACGGCGATTTCGCCCCTCGAACGGGTCGGTATGCGCCATCGGCAGCGATTCTGCCGGGGCGCATAGCTCAGGCTTCGTCCAGTGGCTAGCCGGAACTGGAGTTTTGTCCCGCCAGCCGGCACAAAGCGAGATCAGCAGGGCTGCCCCTTGGCTGCATCCTACCCCCACGGGAAAGGAAGCTCGGACATCATGGAGGCGGAAGCTTGATCTCCAGGAAAGCGGCGGCCGCTTGGGCATCGACGAAGAAGGCCAGGGTTATCATCGCGACGCCGACCAACTCGCACAGGAACGCCTTCCAGAACTTCTTGGGCTGCACCACCAGCAGCATCAATTCGATCAAGCACTGAAAGAAGAACCAGGCGATCCCCCAGCCGATTCCTTCACTAAAGGCCAGGATCACGATGCTGATCTTCCCGATCAGGTGCACGATCATGCCGACCACGATGATCCCGACGGCCAGCTTGGGGTTGTCCAGGAAGGCGGCCATGATGATGATCACGATCGGCCCCAGCCAAATGGGGACCAGCGGCAGAAAGTCCCACATCGACACGGCTTCTCGGCCCTGAAGCTCGTCCACCGGCTTCTTGGCGTGACTCAACAGCACGTCGACGTCCGAGTCACGCACTCCCATCCCGGCCAGTTCGCTCCGTATCGCCGCCGGAGTGGCCCCTGCCGCGAGCCGCTGCTTCACCAGGTCTCGAAACATTTCGAACGACATGGATTCCTCGATCCCCTTTCCAAGAAACTTCGGACCCTGTTGCAGAGTCGCCGGGATCGCATTCTAGAAAGGGCTCTTGCGAAAAGCGACGGAAGTTACAAGGTATTTCATCCTTGCCTGACTTGGCCTGGTACACGATATTGCCTTTATCTCCCTCCTGCCCCTCTCGGACTTTCCGATGCGACGCTCTCCGCTGGCCTTGGTCCCGCTGTTTCTGCTTTCGACGCTTTCACTGGATGCCGCCGAGCTCCCCCGCGAAAAGAACTCGCTGGGCTGCGAGTTGGTGCTCGTCCCCGCCGGCGAGTTCGATCGAGGCATGACCGACTCTCACAAGCTGAATGCCTCGCATCGCAACACGATGCTGTTGGGTCCGGATCTGGTCGACGAGCGGCCGTCGCATCCCGTTAAGATTTCGCGAGGCTTCTGGATTGCCACCCGCGAGGTCACCGTCCGCGACTTCAAGATCTTCGTCGAAGAGAACAAGCACCGCACCGACGCCGAAGCCAGCGGCAAGGGAGCCTTGCGGCTCAACCCGCCCGACAAGGAATCGATCGACCGCTTTGTGGCCGATCCGGCCTGCACCTGGCGCAGCCCGGGCTTCGATCAGACCGACGACCATCCAGTGACCTGCGTCAGTTGGAAGGACGCGGTCGCCTTCTGCGAGTGGCTCGGCAAGAAGGAAAAGGCCAAGTACCGTTTGCCAACCGAGGCCGAGTGGGAATACGCCGCCCGCGCCGGCACGAACACCATCTACCTGGGCGGCGATCTGCCCGAGACGATCTATGCCTATGGCAACGTGGCCGACGCCGCGCTGGAGCAGGCCCTGCCAGGCATGGTGAAGCGGCAGCAGTCCATTCGATTGCAGCCGGGCGAAGGAGACGGAGTGGTCTATACCGCGCCGGTCGGCAAGTTCAAACCGAACGCCTGGGGCCTGTTCGACACGCATGGCAACGTGTGGGAGTGGTGCTCGGACCGCTACTACGATCGCTACTACGACGAGCTGCTCAAGACCGCCCGCGAGAAGGGCTCGTACGCCAAGCCTTTGGTGACCGTCGACCCGCAAGGGCCTGAGACCACCCCGCAGCACAAGCATGGCGACTGGCGCTCGATGCGCGGAGGATCCTGGTGCTCAGGCCCGATGGCCAGCCGCAGCGTGTCGCGCGCCTATGGCGAGGCGGGCGATGCCTTTTGCTACGCGGGCTTTCGTGTCGTGAAGGAAGCTGCGGATGGAGAAGCCGCCGCGTCTCCCTTTGCCGATCCGGCCGAAGCAGCCGTCTGGAAGTGGCTGCTCGAACGAGCGGGCCGCCAGGAGCACATCGAAAAAGACAATAAAGGGAAGGTCAAATGGGTCGGCTTCTACGACGCCGAGAAGAAGCGCGGCGACTACTACGCCGGCAGTCTCGATCTGGACCCCGAGGGCTATGTGGTCAAGCTGACCTTCAACGCGGCCCATTTCTCCAACGACGACCTGGCCAAGTTGGCCCCGCTCAAGAAGCTGAAGATCCTGACCGCGTGGCACAACGGTTGGGTCAAAGAGGCCGACAAGACTCCCTACTCCGGCGCGGGGCTGGTCCACCTGAAAGGACTTCCGCTGGAGGCCGTAAACTTTGGCGGCTCGTGGTTCAACGACGAAGGGATGGCCGCCGCGAACCAGTTGCCCAAGCTGCGCGAGTTGCAGGCCTATCACTGCCGCGTAACCGACGAAGGGGTGAAGGCCCTGAAAGGGAATCAGAACCTGACGCGTCTGGTGATCGGCCCGCAGTACTCCGAGAAGATCAGCGAGCGCTCGCTGGCCGACGTGGCCACCTTGGGCAAGTTGGAAGAACTGGACTTCAACGAGGCGATTGCCACCTGGGAAGGAGGCCTGAAGCACTTGGCCGCTCGCAAGGAGCTGAAGCGTGTGAAGTTCGACCAGGGGTTCATCGCTCCCGAAGACCTGGAGAAGCTTAAGGCCGCGCTCCCCTCGACCAAGATTGAGTACGTCGAGGCCAAGCCAGAGCACGTAGAGCAGATGAAAAAGGCCGCGGCCGCCCGGGCCAAGTAGCATCCTCTCTTTTTGTACGCAAGGACCGTGCGATGGATCCGACCCAGTTGAGCGCCAACGCCATCAAGACCATCCTGACCGGGATTGGCGTCTTCGCGGCCGTGTTGACGCTTCGCGAAGGGAATCGTCTGCAGTTTCTGGGGGCCAAGATCTATCCGCTGGGCTGGGCCATCGCAGCCTTCTTCACGCTGGGGCTCTCGACCCCAGTCTTCTTGCTGATGCGACGGTCGTGGCTGGCCCAGGTCGAAGCCCGCAAGGAACGGCAGCGGGTGCGCTAGAGAAGCTCCCGCGGTATTCTCGGATCCCGTTTCCTGCACCTGACGGCCGATTGTTTGCCCCATTCCGGCGAGTTACTATGGAGCCTCGGACCCGCCCCGTGCGCCCTCCCTGTGATTCGCAGCCATGATTCAGCTTCTCTGCCCCACCTGCAACGAGAAACTCAACTGCCCGGATACCTTTGCTGGCAAGCTGGGGAAGTGTCCCCACTGCCAGTCCAAGTTCAAGGTGCCCGTTCCCAAAAAGAACGACAAAACATCACCGGACTCCGCCGAGTCGATTGAAGACTCCGACATCCTGGCCGAGGACGCCGCCGAGCGGGTGGTCGATTCCGATATTCTCGACCGGGGCGATGGCATCGACGAGATGGAGCAGATCGTCGATTCCGACATTCTCGATCGGCGCGAGGACCGCCGCTCGGGGCTGGGCAAGGCGCCCCCGCCGCCGTCCCAGCGCGATGAAATCATCGAGGCCGACGTGGTCATCGAAGAGCCGCCGCCGAAGGCCCCGCCGCTGATGCCCCCTGGTCCGTCCAACGGCGCGTCCATGCCGGCCCAGGGAGTCGCGACGTATACCGTCCACCCCATGGCCCTGCTGTTCGCCACCCTGTGGGAGCAGAAACAGCGCGGCGCGAGCCTGGAGATGCAGACCAAGGACGGCGAGAAGATCGCCCCCGAGAGTTACGCCCCTAGCCTTTCGCAGCTCACGCACGGCGTGTTTGCCATCAAGACGCTCGACGGCGCACACACCATGGTCTCGGTCGCTTGGGACACGGTGGCGCGGGTCACGTTGAAGGGAGTCCGCGAACTCCCCCGCGGCATCTTCACGTAGAAGCTCATCTCAAACTGTAGGGAACGCCCTGGCGCTCCCCTCTCGCAGAGGACGCATGGAACGCCGTCTTGGCTATTGCACAAATGTGCACGCCGGCCCTGATCTCGAGCAGACCCGCCAGAACCTGGAACGCTACGCGCTGGCCGTCAAGCAGCGGTTCTCTCCCGACGTGCCGATGGGCGTGGGCTTGTGGCTGGCTGCACCGGCCGCCCGTTCGCTGCTGGTCGACGACGCGCTGGCCATCGAGAGCTTCCGCGAATGGTTGGAAGAGAAAGGGCTGGTCCCCTTCACCTTCAACGGCTTTCCGCATGGCGACTTCCATCAGGCCGTCGTCAAGCACCGTGTCTACGAGCCGACCTGGCGCGACCTGGACCGCTTGGACTACACGCGCGACCTGATCGAGATCCAGCATCAACTGCTCCCCGAGGGAATGTCCGGCAGTATCTCGACACTTCCCCTGGCGTGGGGCCAGCCGGCGTCGACGGCCGAGGACTTCGAGCAGGACGCGTGGCAACTGGAGCAGATCGCCGAGCACCTGGCGTCGCTTGAGGACGAGACCGGCCGGCGGATCACGCTGGCGATCGAGCCCGAGCCCGGCTGCGTCTTGCAGCGAAGCGAAGACGTGGTCCGCTTCTTCGAGCAGCACCTGCTCCCCAATCGGGACGAGGACGTTCTGCGGCGGTACATCACCGTTTGTCACGACATCTGCCATGCCTCGGTGATGTTCGAAGAGCAGGCCGATGTGCTGGCCCGCTTCCGCGCGGCCGGCATCGGCGTGGGGAAGATCCAGGTTTCTTCGGCAGTAGCGCTTCGCCTGGACGACTTGCCGGCGAGCGATCGCCCCGCGGCCTTGGCGCAACTGGCCGGCTTCAACGAGCCGCGCTATCTGCACCAAACGGTCATTCGCCAGACACCGGACAGCACGCCCGTCTTTTACGAGGACCTGCATCTGGCCCTGGCTCAGGCGGGCTCGGACCCTGCGAACCTGCGCGGCGAGTGGCGCGTCCACTTCCACGTGCCGATCTACCTGGAGCGATTCGGCCGGATCGACACCGCCCGGCCTGAAATCTTGGCCTGCCTGGCGGAGTGCGCCCAGCATCCCACGACGGACCACTTTGAAGTGGAGACCTATGCCTGGGGCGTGCTGCCGCCGGAACTTCGTCAGGCCGATCTGGCTGCCGGCATCGCCGAGGAAATGCGCTGGTTCGCGGGCGTGTGGTAAGCGATGTAATCCTTCCGCATGGGAGCTGGGAGCGTATGGGCATTCCCTGTGAATCACTTGATTCGCAGGCGTTCGGCGGGCAGACTAGGATGGCTTCGGATTACGTGCTGCGGCATGCTGCGTAATCAATACTCACTTCGCGAATGACCAGGTGCCCGAGATGTCGATTCCGTTGGATTGTCCCGGCTGCAATGCGCATTACGAGGCGCCGGATAAGTTTGCTGGCCAGCGGATGAAGTGTAAAGCCTGCGGCACCGTGCTGACCGTTCCGGCGGGCGAACTCGAACTGCTCGACGACGCACCGCCTGCGGCCGCTCCTCCCAAACCTCCCGCCCGGCCGACGGCCGCCCCTAGACCCACGGCCTCTGGTACAGCGCCCCCTAAGACAGCGGCCCCCAGACCCGCGTCTCCGCAGCCGCCTTCCCGTCCTGCTGCTGCTCCTGCCGCGGCCGCGCCGGCGGCCTTTGTCCCGCAGCCGCTCGACGACCTGTTGGACGATTCGATCTCCAGCTCTCAGGGAAAAGCGACCGGCGGTAAAGCCAGGCTGGGCGCTTCATGCCCCGAATGTGGTCAGCCGATGAATCCGGAGGACATCATCTGCGTTGAGTGCGGCTACAACGTGGTGAAGAAGAAGTCGATGAAGCCGCGCGAGATCCCCGCAGACGCGCATGGGGTCCGGCCGAAGAAGAAAAAGAAGTCGGCCTCGTCCAGTTCTGAAAGCACAACGAGTTCCTCCAGATCGAAAGGCAGCGGACTGCCGGTCTGGATCACGGTCGCGCTGGGAGTCGATTTGGCACTAGGTCTTTTTCGCGTTGCCAAGAACTACGACGAACTATCGCTCCTTAGCACGGCGCAATGGGGGGCGGTGCCGATTCAGTTCAAACTGATGGTCTATTCAATGCTCGGCGCGATGGTTTTCTCGATTGTGGGCAACAGCTTAATGCTGGCCCATCAGAAATGGGCCGCGATATTCGGCTATCTGGCAGTGGCCTGCACCGGCCTGAACATTGTGTTGACGTTCGGTGTGGTGTGGAGCAATTATTCGCAACTTTCGGAGATGGCAGCCCGGTCAAACCGGGAGATTAGAACCGAGGCCAAAGCCGTGATCTATGGCATCCTGGCAGGGACCGTCTTTTTGCGCGGGGGCTTCATGATCTGGTACGGATCCGCGGTTCACGCTTTCACCGAATGGGCTTCAGGCTATCGCGAAGACTGACGGCCGACGAGGATACAGAGGGGAGACGGCGACACGCGACCGTCGCGGCCGCTCACCTCGCTCTCGCCTCTCAAATCGCAAATCCTTGTTCCCCCGATCGTTCCAGAATCGCGGGCATGCGCACAACGCAAAGACCTCGGCTCGGGCTCGAAGAAAGGGGGCCGCCCCTGTCCTCCCTCTTGCCGCATCGGCCCCCAAGCCGCTTCGCGGTCGCTCACGAGGGGCCAATGCGACGGCGAAGGAGGAAGGGGCTCGCGGGAACCTCATTCACAGGAATGCGGAACACGACTTGCGCCCACAGTGCTGCCCTTTGCGGGACGCTCGCTTTGGCTGAGTTCCTAGGGATCGCAGCGCCATCAGGGACGGCCGTTGGGCGACATCGGCACGGTGCCTCTTCAAAAGAGTCGCTTGAGTGGCGCCCCTTTCGAATTGGCTCCGGTGAGCCCCTTCCGCCTTCACCGTCGCATCGGCCCCTCGCGCCGACCGCGAAGCGGCTTGGGGCCGATGCGATGGTGAAGGGGGAGGGGGCGGCCCCTTTTGCTGAGCCCGAGCGGAGGCACGCGGGGCGAGCGATGTTCTATTCTCCTTCCCCCTTCAGGTAGCGCACTACCATGAGAAGTTCACCAAGCATGCAAGATGGGACTTATATTAAATGTTAATTAGGATGAATTATGAAATAGTGCAAGAAGGACGCGAGCGAATTTCAGTAGCTCGTTACAACGAATTTTCGCACCCCTTGACGTACCGCCTTCTGTCTATATATTGAGACTCAGTAGCAACATGGCCTTTGGGGCCGCTCCCCGAAGACCGCTACGTCCTGCCAGCCGGACTTTGGCGATCGGCCCCCTCCGACGCCACGCCACGCCAGCCACACTCCTACGGTGCCCGAGCGAATCGTTCGCCCGGCCAAATTCCGGACAGTGCCTTTGGCGAGGAGCATCCCTTGGCTTCCACCCCTCTTGCTGCGCGCCCGTTGAGCCGTCACCCTTCGTGTCGAAAACCGATCGCTCGCAAAACATCTCGGCGCCGACCGGGCTTTACCCTGATCGAGCTGCTGGTGGTCGTGGCCGTGATTGGCATTCTGATCGCCATGTTGATGCCTGCGGTTCAAGTCGCCCGCGAATCGGGACGCCGGGCGTCGTGCAGCAACAACCTCCGTCAAATCGCGTTGGCGGCGCATAACTACCACAACGTGTATAGCAAGCTGCCCCCGGCTTCCACCGCGTCGAACCTTGCCGGAAGCAGTGGCTTTGCCGCCATCCTGCCCTACATGGAGCAGAACCATTCCTACACGCTGTACGACTTTACCAAGGGAAATTCCGACCCGGTCAATCAAGTCGTGGTCGCTCAGCGCATCGCCAGCTATATCTGTCCGTCGGTCCAATTCCTTCGCAAGGTTCCGCTCGCGACCTGCGATGCCAACAACCGGGCGCCGGGCACCTATGCTTTCTCGACGGGGACCCTCGATCCGTATGGCGAGAACAACGGCGCTATTGCCACGGCCGCGACATCGCAAACGAGCTTGATGTCGATCACCGATGGGACGTCGAACACCCTGATGGTCGGTGAGTCGCACTGGGGCTTCAAGGACTATCTGTTCACCAGCGGAGCGTGCACCGGTCAGGTGCGCGGCGGCTTCAGCTACTGGTCTTCGCCCTATCCGCTCGCCACGGCCTTCACCACGCAGGGCCCCTTCAATCCCAAATCAATGGCGGGCGATTCGAAGCGTCTTATGAACTTTCGCAGCGACCATCCGACCGGAGTCAACATGGCGCTCGCCGACGGTTCGGTCCGCTTCTGGTCCGAGAATGTAAGCCACGTCGTGCTCGATGCCGCCGCGACGCGCGAAGGGGGCGAAACGGTGACTTTCGAGTAGAGCGTGCCCGAAGTTCCAGCCCAGAGGATGGTAGAGATGCCTTCGACCCTTGCTATTCGCGCGAGTGCCCGCGCACAGGTTTGCCTGGGATGTTTCCTGGCCATCACGCTGACCGCAACGTCGGGGTGTGGGAGCCGAGAGCCGGAGTTCGGCGCGGTCAAGGGAAGAGTGACCGTGGGGGATAAGCCCTTGGCGCGCGGCCGCATCCTCTTCTTGCCGGTAGGCCCGTCGACGGGTGCAACCGTCTCGGCGGTGATCCGAGACGGTGAGTATTCGATCCCGCTCTCGGAACGGTTAGTCGTCGGCGAGAGTCGCATCGAGGTCGATGGCGCGCCCGACCTGGGCTTTGAACTCGACGACGAAGAGGCCTTCGCCAAACGCGGCGGCGCGCCCATGCCGCCGAACCCGATCCCGAAGGAGTTCAATCGAAAGTCGATCTTGCGGGCGCCGGTGAAGCCGGGGGAGAACATCCTGAACGTGGCAATTCCTTAGACGCCGAGCGGGCAAGTCAACGAAACAAGCCGGGGCGGAGGCTGAACTCACGCCCCGGTTTTCGTTAGTACACAAGGCTCGATGGACGTCAGGTGCGCGGGGTCGGCTCGGCATTGCGCGTCGGGGTGGGCTTCTTCGCACGTAGTTCGTACGAGAACGCCCCCAGTAGTTCGCCGCGCCGAACGTGATGGCACTCGGTGCATTGCTTGATCGCTCGGATCGATCCCAGCATCCGCACCTGGAAACCATTCGATTCAACCACGAGATCCTGTTGAGAGAGTTGACTCAGGGCCCGCGTCTCGAAGTCGTCCAGGTCGCGGGTGGGGACGCCTTTCAGTTCGTCCATCTGCGGCAGATTCTTCGAGACATAGATCTTGGGGGTCTCGTGCTTCAACAGGCTGACCAGTTCCAGACGGACGACGTGGAACTGCGACTCGATCTGCTTCACCTTGTCTTGCTCGCGCCATTGCGACATGCCGTGCGGCTCGAAGCCGGCCGCTTCACGAGGGCGGGGAATCCAACCCAAGCTCTCCTCGGGCACAAAGTCCGTCAAACTGGCTTGATGAGCGGCAAACAGATCCGCTTTCAGGCCGAGCGGCGGTGGGTTAGCTTCGCCCGCCAGGATGTCTGCAGCCGCCACCGCTTGCGCGGGCAATCCGTCCTGCGTGAACGGCCCCGCGAATGGCTCGGTCGATTCCGGTTCCGGAATATACTCCGGTAACGGCGTCAGCGGCCGATCGGGGATCGTAACCGACCTGCGATTGGGCCGGGCCCTTCGGATCACGCGGCCGACGCCAAAGCCGGTTTCCTGCTCGAATGCGAAGGACTCTTGCTCGTGCAGTTGTTGAAGCGACGAATTGCGGCCGAACCCGACGGGGGAGCTCGGCACGAAGTCAAACTGCTCGTTGCGACGGACCTCCTCGTCGTTCAGATTTGCCGACACCAAAGGGGGCAAAGGGACATCGGTCGAAGGGAGCCGCGGTTCGTACGCCAGACGCGCCTCGAGCGACTCCACCGGAAACTCTCTCCGCAGCGCGATCGTTTCAAGCCCTCCGCCGATCGTACTCGCGAGGGGCGGAGTGATCGAAATCAGCAGGGCGGCCAGCGCCAGCCCGCGATAGACGCGAGGGGACTCGGTACCGGCGAGCCTGCTGATGCCCCAGGTCATCAACACCATCCCGCCCATCGCGAAAGCGCTAAACCCAAAGGCGCCGCTGCAGGCGACAAAAAGGAAGGGTGCGCACAGTGCAATGCCCCAGCCGGGACGATTCGCCAGGGCCCACAGCAGGCCCGCAAACCCGAACATCACGACGCAGTAGACGAAGATTGCCATGACTTCCCCCCTTCAAGAAATGAGCCGCCCAAAGAAATGCGTCCGCCATGCGAACTCTGTGGCAACCTTTTGAGTATAAACCTTGGGCGCACGCGCCTGTCTAGTTTTTTCGCCCATTTCCTGATCCGGGTCTCATTGCCCAGATTTCCGGTGGTCGTCCTTCGGGTCGAATCCGCGCGGCCTGCAGTCCTCGCAACCTATGGCGCGGCAATGCCCGACACGCGTCGTCGCGCATCGCTCCATTCCGATTGACCTTGACGTTTCGACCCGCGAAGGGCTCAATTCCTTAGAGACGCCGACGGAAGACGCGCCTTTTCCCCACATCCTGGCACCCTCTCTTCGACCTGGATGGAGACCACCATGAAGAACACCCCGACGCTCGCGGCCCCGCTGGCCCATCGCACGGTGCCCCATCTGGTGACCAGCCTGCCCGGCCCCCGCGCCGCGGCGCTGATCGCCCGCGATGACCAGGTGCTGTCACCCTCGTACACCCGCGACTACCCGCTGGTGATCGCCCGCGGTCTGGGCTGCACGGTTGAGGATGTGGATGGCAACCTGTTTCTCGACTTCACGGCCGGCATTGCCGTCAACTCGACGGGGCATTCGCACCCCGAGGTGGTCGCGGCCATCATCGATCAGGCCACCAAGTTCCTGCACATGTCGGGGACCGATTTTTACTACGAGCCCGAGATTGAGTTGGCTGAGAAGCTGGCCCAGATCGCTCCCGGCAAGATGGCCAAGCGGGTCTTCTTTACGAACTCCGGGGCCGAGAGCATCGAAGCGGCCCTGAAGCTGGCCCGCTACCATACGGGCCGACAGCAGGTCGTTTCGTTCTTCGGGGCCTTTCACGGGCGGACGTACGGGGCGTTGTCCCTCAACGGATCGAAGCGGGTTCATCATCAGGGCTTTGGCCCGCTGCTGTCGGGCATTCATCGTGTGGCCTACAACTGCTCGCGGGCGGCAATTCAAGAACTGTTTGATCGCGTGGCTCCGCCCAGTGAAGTGGCGGCCATCTTTGTCGAGCCGGTGCAAGGCGAGGGGGGCTATCTGGTCCCCGATGCCGGCTTCCTGCCGATGCTGCGCGAGATATGCGACACCAACGGTATCCTGCTGGTGGCCGACGAAGTGCAGGCCGGCATGGGCCGCACCGGCAAGTGGTTCGCCTGCGAACATTTCGGCGTGGTCCCCGATATGGTCTGTCTGGCCAAGGGGATCGCCAGCGGGATGCCCCTGGGGGCGGTGGTGGCCAAGGCCGAGGTGATGGACTGGCCGCCAGGGAGCCACGCTTCGACGTTTGGCGGCAACCCGGTCAGTTGCCGGGCGGCTCTGGCCTCGATCGACCTGATCGAGCGCGAGTACATGGCCAACGCCCGCGAGCGGGGCGAGCAACTCCGCGCGGGTCTTTCGCGGCTGGCCTCGCAGTTTGACTTCCTGGGCGGAGTTCGCGGCCTGGGACTGATGACGGCCATCGACGTGAACCGCGGCAGCGTCCCCGATCCCGAGCGACGCAATGTGCTGGTCCACGCGGCGTTTCACCAGGGGCTGCTGCTGTTGGGCTGTGGGCGATCGGGGATCCGCTTCTGCCCGGCGCTGTGCGTGACCGCCGAGGAGATCGATACCGCGCTCAACATTCTGGCGAAGATCTGCGGCGGGTAGCGCGGGCTGCCAACTCAGATCTCAAATTCGAAATCTGAGATTTGAGAGGGGAGCGCTAGTTCACGCCGGGGACTGAGCGCTCGTCTGTTGGCGTCGCGTAACGTGCCGAATGTGCAGCCCTCCCCGGGGTGGCATGCGCGTGTCGCCTACCCTGGCCAAGACAGTGAAGGTCCGTTCCGCTTGGTTTAAAAACGTCAAAATACATGAATTAAAAGATTCACATCAGACTAATAACATGCTACAATGAGGACTGGAGGAAAGAGAGGTCCATCGACAAGCACTGTTTTCACGGCAAGAGATCCGAAGCTGATCCCAGGAAGGGAGACGGCTTGGGCTGCGCATTCGTTGGCAGGCGCCCATGCCACGCTGCAGCGCGATGGCTAGCCGGTAAGTTTCCGACGGCCGCAAAGCTACATTTCAGGCTTCGCTCCCGCGCCACGCGGAGCGCGCCAACCCGCAAAGTTACATTTGAGTAAGCCCGGCGCTGGTTGCCTGACGACCAGCAACCCGCAAAGTTACATCGCAGACTTCGCTCCCACGCGACGCGGAGCGCGCCAACCCGCAAAGTTACATCTGAGTAAGCCCGGCGCTGGTTGCCCGACGACCAGCAACCCGCAAAGTTACATCGCAGACTTCGCTCTCGCGCGACGCGGAGCGCGCCAACCCGCAAAGTTACATCCGAGTCGGCGAGCTACTCGCCGATTGGTTGCACGTGGATGTGACGCTGGAAGCTGGCCCCCTTCGCGTCGGCCACTTGGCGTTCTTTGCCGTACATGCCAGGTCCGCCCACCAGGCCCCAACGGTATTCTTTGCCATTGGCCGCATCTTTGCCCACCAGGCCGACGCGATAGTACGAGGTCCCCTTAACCTGGGTCATCAGGACTTTGTGCTCCGCCCCCAACCGCCAGATCGCGGTATCGCCGGGGGCCACCTGGATGTGCCGGTCGAACTTGCCCGTCCCCCCTTTGTTGCACTCGACGTACAAGGTGAAATCGAGCGCGCGGCGCGTCCCGTTTCGTACGTGGATGTAAGTCCCGGCGCTGGCCAGCTTGACCGGAGTCAGCTCGTCGGGCAATTCGGGCAGAACGGGCTCTTCGGACTTCTTGGCCGGCTCCTTCTTGCCGGCCGGCTCGGTCTTACCTGCCTCGGACTTGCCTGCTTCGGACTTCGTCGATTCGCTCTTCCCAGGTACCGACTTTTCAGAGGAGTCGCTTTTCTCGCCGGCCGGCGCTGAATCCGCGCCGTACACCGGTAGAATCAGACCCAGTGCGATCCACGCAGCCACGAGCATAGCCCAACGCGCCCGCATAGCATCGTCCCTGAAAAGACAGCGATAGAATAGAGAAGGCAATTTCCGCAATGCGGAACTCATCGGTCCCGGGGAAACAGACCCATTCAGAGGGAACGGCCTATTTCCAAATCGAGTTGAGGGAAACTCGGGACTCTTTGATTGTTTCGATTTAAAACTCAGATGTCAACTTCAAGCCGAAGTCTTTAGCTGAATTACACCTGCCAGGGGAGGGCCTGCTGGCAGTTTCTACTCATCCCGAAACCGTTCGCGAGGCTTGCGTGGCCTATCTCTTCTTTCCCGGTCGCCATGTGGTGAACACCCGCTTTCAAGAGGAGTACCTGCTGCGCGTGCTGGGCGTCCCCCTGTCGCGGCTCGCGTTTGCCGGGACCGCCCCCCGCTGGTCGGGCGAGGTGAACACCGTCGTCTTCGCGGTGACCAGCGCCAATCGGCAGAACTCGCGCTACAACCCGGTGCCGTTTCACATTCGTGCGATCGGGGTCGACCGCATGGCCCGTGGGCTGGCCGACGCGTTAGACATCTCGCATCGCATTCTGGGGATCCCTCATTTTCCGCCCACTCCGCGCTTCGCGCACCATGTGCTGCGCGATGTCCAGGAGCAGACCGAAGGGGAGCTGGATCTGACGCCCGACAACACGGTGGTCCTCTGTTCCACGCCGGCGGTCATTGCGCAGTTTGCCGCGTTGGGCTACTCGGTGCTGCCTGCCGAGTTGGGCGAACCGGAGGATCGCCGCCCGCCGATGCCGTTTGAGATCGTGCAGCGGATTGCCGCGCTCGATGGCGACTGGTCGAAGGATCCGGACCTGCGACGCATTCTCTCTCCGGCGACGTTGAGTCTGTGGCACGATTTTCCCCAGGTGCCGCACCGTGTCGCCCGGCTGTTCCGTGATCCGCTGCTGACCGAACAGGGGGACCTGACCGCCACGCGCGACTACGCCAGCTACGGTCGCGCGATGAGCGACCCCAAAGTCATCGAGTTCAAGTATCGCGACGTGGCCGAGTGTCTGGTCGAAGGGAAGATCGTGGATGAAGGCTGCGCCGACGGGGCGCTGTTGATCCCCATCGCGCGGGACTGCCCCGACTCGGACCTGATCGGCATCGAGATCACGGGCGAGTTTCTGGCGCAGTGCCACGAACGTCAGCGGCGCGGGGACTTCGGCGGCTCGTTCGTCCACTTTCATCAGCGGAACCTGCAGGATGTGATCTTCGAGCTGCGTTCGATCGACACTACGCTCTGCAACTCCACCACGCACGAACTGTGGAGTTACGGCGATGGAGTTGCCACCCTTCGCCCTTATCTGGAGAGGAAGTTCGCGCAGACCCGCGCCGGCGGACGGCTGGTCATTCGCGATGTGCTGGGGCCGGAGCAGAAGGATCGCGAAGTCTATCTGTGGTGCAGCGCCGCCGACGGCTCGAACGAAGACCCGCTGCGCGAGATCGCGGACGGTAACGAACTGGTGAAGCACTTGGAAAGGCTTTCAACAGCGGCTCGCTTCCGGCGCTTCGCGCAGGACTTTCTGGCGGCCGAACGAGCCAGCAACAAGCGCGGCGCAGAGTCGGCGATCGCTTTCCGCCAGGAGACCGTGGGGGATCGCACGTACTTCGTTCTTCGTCTGAAGGACGCTGCCGAGTTCCTGAGCAAGAAGGACTATGCCGACAACTGGCACAGCGAGATGCACGAGGAGTTCACCTTCTGGAGCTTCAGCGAGTGGAAGGCCGAGCTGACGCGGATCGGCTTCAAGGTGATCGAAACTCCTGCCGATCCAGCCGGCGGATCGCGGGCCTATGTGAATCCCTGGATCGTCGAGAATCGCTTTCGCGGCAAGGCCGAGCTCTTCGAGCAAACGCCGGCCGGCCTGGCGAAGATCGATTACCCACCGACCAACATGGTGCTGGTGGGGCAGCGCGATTAACGGCTCTGGATCCGCGCGTACTTGCGGATGATCGCCTTGGCGACGCGCAGCCCATCCACGGCGGCGCTCACGATGCCCCCGGCATAGCCCGCTCCTTCGCCTGACGGATAGAGCCCGACCACGCCGGTGCTTTCAAAGGTCTCTCGATCGCGGTCGATCCGCACGGGCGAGCTGCCCCGCGATTCCGGCCCAACCAGCGTGGCGTTCTCCAGGAACTTGCCCTGCCACCGGCGATCGAGCATCGGCAGTCCATCGCGCAAGGCGCCAGCCACCATCACCGGGATGACGCCGGCCAGTTCGGTCGAGACCACGCCCCGCATGTAGCTCGACTCAATCTTTCCCTTGCTCTTTTTGCGAGCCAGAAAGTCGCCGGCCCGTTGAATCGGGCAGAGATACTCCCCCCGTCCGACGGCGAAGGCCTTGGCCTCGAAGTCGCGCTGCAGACGCATGCCGGCCAGCACGTCGCGCGCACCGAAGTGCTCGAGGCCGATCGTGACCATCAGCCCGCTGTTGGCCCACGGGCTGCCTCGCTTCGAGAGGCTCATGCCATTCGTGGCGAAGTAGTTGGGCTCGGAGACGCTGGGAATCACCTGCCCGCCGGCGCACATGCAGAACGTGAACAGATCATGCCGGCCGTGAGCGACCAGCGTATAGTCGGCCGCGCCGAGTTTGTCTTCAAGCTTCTTCCGGCCGTACTGCACGCGGTTCACCTGGTCCTGCGGCTGCTCGATCCGCACGCCCAACTGGAACGGCTTGGGGGTCATCGGCACGCCGCGGGCAAGCAGCATCTCGTACGTATCGCGAGCGCTATGCCCGGCCGCCAGCACCGCGACTTCGCAGGGCATATACCCGCCCGAGGTGTGCAGCCCGCGCAGCCGGCCGTCGACCAGATCGAGATCCTCAACACGGCAATCGAAGCGGACTTCTCCCCCCAACCGCTGGATCCGCTGCCGCAGCGATTTGACCACGGCCGGCAAGCGGTTGCTCCCCAGATGCGGGCGATGTTCGTACAGGATCGAGGGCTTCCCCTTGGACTCGGCGAACAGCTCCAGGATCTTACGGACATCGGGCCCGGAGAGTCGGCAGGTCAGCTTACCGTCGCTGAAGGTACCGGCTCCTCCTTCGCCGAACAGGTAGTTGCTTTCGACGGGGATCGGACCGCCAGCCTCCAGATTCTTGACGTCTTGAATCCGCTCGCGCACGGCGCGGCCTCGTTCCAGCACCAGCGGTTGATAGCCCTGCTCGGCCAGATAGACCGCGGCGGCCAGCCCGGCCGGCCCGCTGCCGATGACGATGGGCCGCTGGCTGAGCGGGGCGTCGCCCGGCGGCGGCATCTCGAACGGCGGCTCGCTATACAGTTCTGCCTGAACCGGCGAGGGGCCCTGCTTGGCCCGGGCGACCAGTGCGGCCTCGTCTTCCTGCATCACCAGTTCGGCCGAGTAGACGAAGGCTACATCGCGCTTGTCGCGCACATCCAGGCTCTTGCGCAGGATGCGAAAGCGGGTGATTTCGCCAGGGCGGACCTTCATCGCTCGAGCGAGCTCGTCGGCCAGGGCCTGCTCGCTCTCATCGACTCCGAGACGGATATTGGAAAGCCGGATGGGCATTCCATTCAAGATAGCGGAAGTTCGACGTGACGGGAGGGGGCCTTGTGATGCTGGCGTAAAGTAGCAGGCACACTCCGTGTGCCGTCCGCCTTATTGTGGTGCAGGCGTCCCGCCTGCCTTGAAGTGGGACCGATGTTCCAGCAGGCGGGACGCCCGCACCACAAAAATCACAGCCTCTCCGTCTGCCGTCCGCTGGAGCCTCTCCAACCGTCAGCGACGCAAACTGAGCGGCACGGCGCTAGCCGCCGGTGGCCCCTAGTTTCACTCCCCCAATCACACGCGAGTTGGACGTTCGAGACCGCCGCCGATGACAACGAAGGCCCAAGGGGTGCTCGAATCGTGTACTACCGGCGGCTAGCGCCTTGCCGCTCAGTTCCGGAGCCGCTGGCGTTTGCTCCCTCGCCGTTGAAAAGACCAGGGCACACGGAGTGTGCCTGCTACTTTACGCTCTAGAAATCCGACGAATACGGATCCATCCCCTTGGCCGTGCTCATCGCTCGCCAGGTGAACAGGCTCACCTGGTCGCTCACGTACTTTACCGAGCCATCGCACATCGCCACGTTCACTCCGCCCATGTGGTTGCTACGAGCGGCCGTGTGATGGCTGGGATCGATGGCGCTGCCAATGTCCCCCGGCATCACCGAGCAGAGATTCAAGTTCTTCTTGGCCGGCATGGTGGGGCATTTGCGATTCACCACGTCGGGGACGGAAGAGTTCGGCGTTACCCAGGCGTCGTAGGTCTGTCCGCCGGTGGCAATGATCGTCTCCCCCAACGGGCCTTCCCAGCCGGTTCCCTTAGGCGTCAGACTTTCCGAGAGCATCATCGTGTTCGACATTCCGTCGGGAATGCCGCTCACCTTCACGCACTTGCGAAACGTGAACGGCGCGCCGCCAAATACCACACCCGCCTGCGTCCCCTGGGCGTAGCCCGTGTTGCCCCAATTCACCACGTAGTTCGAGCGGACGCGCGCCCAGTTGAGCGCCCCCTTTTCGTTATCGACCAGCCCGTCGGTCGGACAGGCGAACAAGCCGATCCGCGCACTGCGTCCCGTAAAGTTCGATTCGTGGCTGGCGCTGTTCTTGAAGTTGAAGCTGTTGAACCAGGCTTGCTGCTCGATGAAACCGCCGATCTGCGACTGCCAGGTGAAGTCGTCGTACCAGCGATTGTTCGGCCCGGGCTGCGAGCGGATCGTATCTCCCAGGCCCAGGATCGAGCCGAAAGGCAAGGCCTTGGCTTGCGACTCGTAGTTCAGCATGGCCAGCGAAATCTGCTTCAACTGGTTGGTGCACTGAATCCGCTGCGCCGCCTGCCGCGCGGACTGCACCGCCGGCAACAGCAGGGCCACCAGGATGCCGATGATGGTGATGACCACCAGCAGTTCGATCAGCGTGAAGCCACGTCGCGGGGAGGAGTGCATGGCGGTTCTTTCCAATCGGCGGGCGGGGACGGAGGGCGGGAAGGGCGAGGCGATTGTGGTGCAGGCGTCCCGTCTGCTTGCGCCACCCAGAAAACCTGGGGCGAGTGGTAGTGCAGACAGGCGGGATGTCTGCACCACAAACCACTAACGGCTGGTCAACTCAAAGTTCTGGTCGGGCATATCGCCCGCGACTTCCAGCGGGATCCCTTCCTGGTACTTCTTGGGGATGATGCTCACGACCTCTTCGTAAGGTGTGCTATACTCGGTAATGACCTTGCCTGTGGCACGGTTGGCGGTGAACAATACCCGGACCTTTCCCTTGGGAACGGCGGGGGCCAGATACCGGCCATCTTGGATCGGCGCCGAGACGGGCTGCGCGACGCTGCCGGCCGCGGCTTGGTCGGGCATGAACTGCACGGTGCCGCTGGCAACCGGCTGTTTGTCGATGGTGATGTTCCCTTCGAGCTTGGCGGCCGGATAGCTCGGCCCCGATTGGCCACAGCCGGCCAGCAGAAACAACGCGAAGCCCAAAGCGGCCTGACGAATAGCAAGCATGGTCGTTGCTCCTGGGGAATCGGATCTTTCCTTCTTCGCAAGATTCGCGATATGGAACAATGAGTTTCGGCGTAATGTTTTTGAGAGCCTTTGCATCAAAGGATCTTGATTTTAACTCGTGTATGTACCTTGCGATTAATGACTTGCGATCACGTCGCTGTAAAGGTGCCAGACTGCCATCGATCCACAATTGTTTATCTTGTCGGAGCTGCCGTGTTCACGGACCGTGTAATCTGCTGGGTAGTCCAGCGCCGGGGCGCGGTATAAAATGCACCATCGCACACGGGTCGCCGGCGTTTGAGTGCTGGGGCCCCCCGAGGCGGCTGAGAGGATCCTGTCGTGAGCATCGCCCGCACTGCCCCCAGGGCAATTGCATCTTATTCGCCGGAAAAACCACAGAGGATGCGCTCGAGGAAGTCTTCGTTCCAGCCGGCTTGCAGCCTTTTGCCGCGGATGCTCCCACGAGAGGAAGTGTCGCGTT
>Ga0105046_10000108_pt1 | contig 89633 bp, 75 predicted proteins | sample MAT03_FD_78385 | JGI IMG/M metagenome (GOLD analysis project Ga0105046, IMG submission 78385) | Freshwater microbial communities from Lake Fryxell liftoff mats and glacier meltwater in Antarctica - MAT-03 (megahit assembly) | ecosystem: Environmental > Aquatic > Freshwater > Ice > Liftoff... | reverse complement strand
GCGTTGACGGCATCGGTTACGCAGTCGCTCGCTGGTCGCGGCGCATGAACGCGTTCGTCGCGAGCTCCTTCACTATCGCGATGCCGCCGGCCTCGAAGTGGATCTGGTATTGTCCGACGCGGAAAGCGTGATGCTCATCGAAGCAAAATCTGGCGCGACCATCGCCAGTGATTTCACGCATGCGGTCGATCGGCTGGCGCTGGGTGTGCGTGCACGCGATCCCTACCGCACGATCTCCACGCGCGTGATCTACGGTGGGACCACGCGTCAATCACGGGGCGATACGCAGCTGCTGCCGTGGCACGAGATCGATCAGCTTTCCATGACGCATGCGAGCGCAGCACCATGAATGATATCGTCACTCGCCTGTCCACCGCCCTCTCCGACCGCTACCGCATCGAGCGCGAGCTCGGCGCCAGCGGCACGTTCGTCAGCTATGACGAACGTCTTCGTGACGCTGCGTCTCGGGAAGGGTTCGATACGCCGTGACGTTGACGCTCAGCCATACAAGCCGTATGGTTTACCATATGAAGACCACGCTCAACATCGACGACACCGTTATGGCCAGCCTGCGGCGTGAGGCGGCCCGGACCGGGCGCACCATGTCCGAGCTCGTCGAGACCGCGCTCCGGCAACTCCTCCGGCGGCCATCTGGCGTGACCGAGCTGGCGCCACTCCCGAGCTTCGATTCCGGCGGCGCGCTGGTAGACGTGGCCGACCGCGATGCGCTCTACCGGGTCATGGAAGTGCGATAGGTGTTCGTCGTCGACACGAATGTGCTGGTGTATGCCGCCGACGTGCGCGCGCCGGAGCACGCGCGATGCCGAGCACTGCTCGAGCGATGGCGTGCGCAGCGAGGCGCGTGGTACCTCACATGGGGTAACTGCTACGAGTTCTTGCGGGTGGTCACGCACCCACGCGTGCAGCGTCAGCCGTGGACCGGTCAGGCCGCGGGCGAATTTCTCGCCGCGCTCCAGCAGTCGCCGGGGCTCTCGATGCTGGTGCCCACGGATCGCCATGCGGCCGTTTTGGCCGAGGTGATGTCGGAAGTGCCGATGATCGCGGGCAACTTGTGGCACGACGCGGAGACGGCCGTGCTGATGCGGGAGCACGGTATTCGCCGCATCTGTACGCGTGATACCGATTTTGCGCGATTTCCCTTCGTGGAGATCGTCGATCCACTGACCGGCGAACCGTGAAAGCGCAGATGACGTCGGTGGTACCGCGATGAGCACGACCCCCAACTCGCCGCCGCCCTCGCCGACCGCTACCGCATCGAGCGTGAGCGGCACGCTCACCGTCCCTCCGGCCATGCTGAACGATTTCGCATACGTGGTGGCGACGGACGGTTTCCGATTACTCGACATCGACGCGGCATCGGCGATCCGCGCGAGGCAACTGGCCAGCCTGCATCGTGATCCCATCGATCGACTGATCGGTGCACAGGCACTGACCCTCAATGGTGCGGTGGTGACGAACGACGAGGCATTTGCTGAGCCTGGCGTCGAGGTGTTCTGGTAATGTGGTGGCTCGTCGAGCGACGCAGTACAATTCGCTCATGGTCGTCGCCCATTTTCCAGGAGCAGAACTGATCGAAGCGGGCCTTGCCGATCTCACGGCAGGGTTGGTGACGATCGAGTCCTTGCTGGTCTCAATCGCGGCTCCGGGATTGCGAGACGTCGGCGTGGCCGCAGGCCAACCGATCCCAGACGCCGAGTTGCGACTGTACGCGCTGTTGTCGGCGCGCGACGGCGACGCGGCCCACAGCCAATACAACGCATTGCTCCGACGTGTAGCGAGTTTCCGACATGCGGTAGCGTGCGCGAGCTAGTGTGCGGGAAGTAGCGGATCGCGAGCGCATTGGCGCGTTCATGACCGCGCTCGCCCGACACGCGACGACAGACGTGGATGTCTTCCTTGTCGGCGGCACGAGCGCGGTGTTGGTGGGCTGGCGCGCGACCACCATCGATATTGATCTCGTTTTTCGGCCAGAGTCGGACGCGATGCTGCGCGCGATTCCGCTGCTCAAGGAACGTCTCCAACTCAACGTGGAGCTGGCCTCACCCGATCTGTTCATTCCCGTACCGCCCGGGTGGGAGCAACGCAGCCCGGTGATCACCCGCATTGGGCGCGTCACCTATCGACACTTTGATTTCGTCGCACAGGCACTCGCCAAGATCGAACGCGGACATGCGCGCGATCTGGCGGATGTGCACGCCATGCACGCACACGATCTGATCAGCGCCGCCCGTGTGCGTGCACAGTTTGCGCTCATGGAGCCGGAGCTGTTTCGGTTTCCGGCTATCGATCCGCCGTCGTTTCGGCGTGCCGTCGATGCGGTGTTTCCGCCATCCCCGCTATGACGGCTGATTCGTCCGGGCCCTTTGATCGCCTGAGTACCGCCCTCGGGCGTAGCTACCGCATCGAGCGCGAGCTCGGCGCCAGCGGTATGGCCACCGCGTACCTCGCGCACGACCTCAAGCACGAGCGCGATGTCGCGATCAACGTGCTGCATCCCGACTTGGACGCGGCGCTGGGCGGCTAGCGGAATCAGGCGCCCAGGCCGGTGCGCAGAACGAGTTGGTGGTGGTGCTCAACTGGTTTGCACAACTCACCCGGATGGGCGGACACTGAACGGCAATCGTACCGCAGATTCTCTGGAAGCCCAACGTCCGACCCTGCGGCGGGTTCCGTTTCCACATCGGCACGTATCGGGACTTGTCCTACAGCCTCGTTATGCCCACCAACATATTTCAGTGAAACCGCCGACGGGCAGGGTCCGTCGGCGGTTGCCAGCTGCCACGTTACACATTACACTTCAGCATGGCGATTGTCGGGTTCAAGCATAAAGGGCTTGGAGCGCTTCTTCGCGTCAGGGACGCTCGCAGGGATCCAATGCAAACACGCGAACCGGCTTCGTCTGATTCTTGGGCGATTACACGTCGCGAAGGAGCCGCGGGATATGGGGCTTCACTACGAGTGATTATCACTGATGAAGACCAAGCGTATGCACAATCCGCCGCATCCAGGGACGGGCCGGAATCAGCCCAGAAATGGCAGTGCGCCTGTCGATCGCGTTTAACACGACCGCGGAGAGCTGGCTGCATCAACAAATGCAGTTCGATCTCTGGCATGCAGAGCAGTCACGGAAGCGGCTGCGCGTGCGAAAGCTCGCGGTCGCGTAGGCCATATCCGCGTGTGGGGACATAACGATGCTTGTTGCAGACGGGCGAATTGGAGGCTCGCTGCGCTCGCGTTCTCTTTGATCGCCCGCTGCAGCAGCCGGCGTTGAAGCTGTAGAATAGGTCGATTTCGCTGCTGCATACGCTGCGCGATACCGTGCCCGAGCACATTGAGCAGGCGGTGTTCACGGCACTCGCCGATCGTTTCGCCAGTGCGGCGGAGTTCTGCAGCGCGCTGGGCGCGTCAGCGACAGTAAACACGGTGTCTGGTGCGCGCCGCGTCGCTGTCCCATCGCGTACCGCGCGCATGCTGCGCGTGGTGCCGTGGGCGGTGGCGGCCCTGCTCGCTGCGGTGCTCGTGTGGCAACCGGGCGCGCCATCGACTTCGAGCGCCACCAGTCGCCAGCAGGTGACGCTCTGGAAGTACCCCGTCGCCTCCCCCCTCGACGCGGGCGCCACGCGCCTCGGCAACCAGGCGGCGAGAACTCAGCCACCCAGGTGGTCCACGTCGAGCATTGGTTCGCGGAACTGCTGGCCAAGTCCCGGCAGTAGCGGTCATCAATGCCGTTGCTCGCTGAACTTTCTGGCCGTCTCTGGATGCAGGATTGGAGGCCCACTCCCACCACACGGCAACCGGAAGGGTGGACGGCTTTTGAAGACGATTCGACGAAGACGGCGCTGTTCATTACACGGCCTGTCCGCCTTTGCCCAGGAAGTAGCTCGATGACGCGCCAGTGTCACGCGACGTGGTCGCGTGACATTGGCCACCATTGCACAGACCGCAGCGACGCCGTGGCGATTATTGGGTGTGCGCCGTGCGGGCCTCGGCGCACGACACTACGGCACGACCGTCATCACAATTTCACCACCGGCGCCAGTCACGTCATACCGAATGATCACCGTGGTGCCGACAACAGCACCCGGCGCGACTGTCATCGTGAAGAAGTAGCCACCGGTGATGGCAGATGGAGTGATGGTGATGACGTTTCGGTTCGACGGTTCCACCCGCGGAGCCGGCGTCACACCGGTGGGTTGCTGAATTCCCGCCACGTTGTACACGAAAAGCTGAAACAAAAGCGGTTGGCCCGCCCGAACCGTACGCGTGTTGTTGCTGTTCGTGGAGATAAACGCCGACCCGTAGTGTCCGGCGCTGCCAGCCGCGTATACCGTGAGCGGTGAGGACGCCTGCCGTATGGGCACTCCGTTTCGCAGGTACCTGACGGTAATCGTTGCGATGCCTGCGCTGACACCAGTTGCGAGACCGGTAGCAGCATTGATAGTCGCCACCGCTGGATTCGAGGATGTGTACTCGAAGGTGCCACCCGTCTCCGCATTCATTCGCGTTCCGGTTCCGTCAAAGAGCGCAACGAGATACTGCTGCGTCGCCGGTGCCGTGATTTCTGCGTTACCAGGCTCGAGCTCAACCCGAGCGACGTTGGTGGTGGGTGCCGGAACGACGAGGACACCGGCGCTGGCCTTCAAAGCAGCATCCGCAGTGGACGTCGCGGTCACTGACGACGTGCCAGGTGCAACACCGTTCACCACTCCCGAATTGTTCACGGTCGCAACCGCCGTATTCGACGATGACCAGGTCACGGGGGCATTCGGCATTGGTTGACCATTCTGGTCGAGTACCACGGCTAACAGCGCAACTGTTCCGCCTACACCAACCGTTTCGAAAGTCACGGCCTGCGGCGTTCCATTGACAAGTTTTGCAATCGAGATGGACGTTGCGCGCGGCGGTGCCGTCACCACCACGTTGAAATTCGCCGTCACATCAACGGCGTTTGCCGCCGTACCCGTCGCCTTCATGACGTACGTTCCAGGTGGCGTGGCGGCGCTCGTGTTCACGCGAATCGTCGTGACCGACTGCGTGATGGGATTCTGGTCGAGCGACAGTGTAAGGCCAGTCGGCAGCGGCGAGCCGTCGGCACGAGCCAGGGTGACGTTCACTGGCGCCGCAAAGCCACTGCTTCGATTGACGCTGAAAATGGAACTGGTATTGTTGCCGGCCACAACGGACACCGCTGGTGGGACCAGCGTATATGCGTTTTTCGCGAGTGGTGGATCGACTGTGAAGTTCACGGTCACCGTCTGCTCAGCGGCGCCCGAACCGGATTGTGGAACGCCGCGTACTTGCACCGCGTACCGCCCCGCCGGAACACTGGCTGTCGCTTGCAGTGTAAGCACGCTTGCATCATCGAGAGCGGGGTTGGCCGAGAACGAGCCAGTCACACCGGCAGGAGGGTTTTCAATCGAGAGCGTAATCGGCGCGGTGAATCCGATGCCGCGACCCAACATCACCGTGACCGTGTCCTGCTCGTCGGCGCGCATGCGGGGTTCGCGACGCACGCGTGGAGCGAAGGCCGCGTTCACCACGGTTACCAAAACGTCCGTGCTACTGCTGGGGATACCGTCCGCTTTGGCAAACACCCTGAAGTCCAGCGGAATCGCTCTTGGGAGCGTCGATGCAGCGACCGTAATCCGCAAACGGTACGTGTCCGGGAAGCCGGGCATCGGCGTAGTCGTGACACTAATTTCTTCGGGCAACGAAAAAACGCTGACGTCAATAGGGCCTTTGAAGTTCCCCAGGCGCGCAATGCTCACCGTCGCGTCGGCCGACTGGCCCGGACGGATTGAAAGTGCGGCGGGCGCAACACTTGCAATGATACCGGCGGCCGAAGACAGCAGCGGCTCATATTTGAACTGCCCGTAGCGGACCAGGTCTCCGGCTTTTGCGCGAACAATCACGTTCGGTTGTACCGCGGCGCCGCTCGCGAACTCGATAAGGGCATCGTCGGCCAGGGTAATCGTGGCAACGGCCGTGGAAACGCCACTGGGAAGTGTGGCTGGATCGAGCGTCATCGTGGCGCCAGCGGGAAGCGTGGAGAAGAGGTCCAACGCAACGGGACCGGTGATTCCCTTTCGCTGCACGGTGACGGTAAATACTGCGTTCGAACCCTGCGCGATGCTGATACCCGAGGGGGCCACGGTTACCACCACGTCCTGATCGGGATCGACTATGGCGGACTTGCATGCATCGCAATTCGCCAGAGTCAGGAGCGACGTATACATGACTCCGCGGCGCACGTATTGAAACAGGCGCTTGCGCGAGTGGTTGCGCGAGCCAGTAATGGGATTGTACCGTGCGGTCATCAGAAGTCGTCAGTCAGGGTGAGTTTGCGCGCTCGCAGAGTTATCGCGACTGGTTCATACACATCGCGTTGGCGGCAGCTACTTTGAAACGCTGGAAACCGCCGTCTTTTGGCTCACCCGAGGTACGTGGAGGCTCGCACCTGTCCGAAGTTCCGTTGCCCGACTGGTCCACCGTGCAGACGGGCGGAACTGTCTCAGACAAGGCCACGCTAGATGCGCTACTGCCTGCCGTGTATGCAGAACTGCATGCCCTGGCCGAGCGGTTCATGCGAAAAGAGCGCGCCGATCACACGCTGCAGCCCACCGCGCTGGTGAACGAGGCGTACCTGCGGCTGAGCTCGCAGCGCTCGGTCAACTGGGTGAACCGCGCGCAATTTTTTGGAGTCGCCGCGCAGATGATGCGTCGCATTCTGGTAACGCATGCGGAATCGCGGAATGCCGCGAAGCGCGAAGGGATGGCCACCCGCGTGACCCTCGATGAATCCCTGTCCTGGTCAGGCGGCCGCGAACTGGACCTGGTTGAACTGGATCAGGCGCTCACCGCATTGGCCGCACTGGACGCGCGACAAGCACGCGTGGTCGAACAACGATTCTTCGCCGGACTCAGCATCGAGGAAACCGCCGAGGTCCTGAATATCTCCCCCGCGACAGTGAAGCGTGAATGGACCGTGGCGAAGGCGTGGCTGCGCCGGGCGCTCACGCATGACTAACACGCCTTCAGCGATGAACGCCGGGGACTGGGAGCGTATCAAGGACATTTTTCACGTCGCGCTGGAAACACCGTCCGCCAATCGCGCGGCATTTGTTCTACGCGCGACGGAGGGGCAGGCGGAATGGCGCGCGCAGGTGGAATCGCTACTGGTGGCCCACGAAGCATCGGCCGACTTTCTGGAAACGCCGGCCCTGGCGCTTCCGGGAGGGCCCGCGCAGACATTAACTGGTAACACAGCCTTTCAGCGCACTCGCGTCGGCCCCTACCGTCTCCTCGAAGAAATCGGTCGGGGCGGGATGGGAACGGTGTATCTGGCCGCGCGTGACGATGGACAATTTGCGCAACGCGTTGCCATCAAGCTGGTGAACCGCGGCATGGACTCGGAGGCAATCCTGTCGCGCTTCCGTCACGAGCGCCAGATCCTGGCGGCGCTCGACCATCCGAACATCGCCCGGCTGCTGGATGGCGGGACGACGAACGATGGCCTGCCGTACTTCGTGATGGAGTATGTGCCGGGACGCTCCATTCGAGACTATTGCGCAGCGCAGGACTCGGGCATTACCGAGCGGATTGCACTCTTTCGCAAGGTGTGTGCCGCGGCCCAATACGCGCATCAGAATCTGATCGTGCATCGCGATATCAAATCCAGCAACATTATCGTGACTGACGATGGCGTGCCGAAATTACTGGATTTCGGTATTGCGAAATTGCTGCGGCCGGCCCCCAGCGAGTTGGGCAACAGCGACGATGCAACGGCGCATACGGAAACGATCAGTGCCATGACGCCCGAGTACGCGAGTCCGGAACAGCTGCGCGGGGAATCCGTAACTACCGCCACCGATGTGTACTCGCTTGGCGTGTTACTGTACGAACTGCTGGCGGGACAACGCCCGTTCGCTGCGAGCGGGTTGCGGCCGGATGAACTGGTTCGGGCAGTGTGCGAAACCGACCCGATGCCGCCCAGTCTGCGTGTGAATGGGTCATCGGGCGCAGAATGGCAGCGCAAGCTGCGCGGCGATCTGGATGCCGTCGTGCTGATGGCGATGCGAAAGGAACCACAGCACCGCTACAGCTCGGTCGAGCGTTTTTCAGATGACCTGGGCCGATTTCTGTCAAACCTTCCTGTGCTCGCAGAGCGCAGTACATGGCGATACCGTGCCGGTAAATACGCCGCACGACATCGAACGGCCCTGGCGTTCGGCGCGCTGCTTGCTACCACGCTGATTGGAGGATTGGCCGCTACCATCTGGCAGGCGCAGGTCGCGCGCACGGAACGACTGCGCGCCGAGCGCCGCTTTGCCGAAGTGCGCTCATTGGCCACCACATTCCTGTTTGATGTGCATGACGAAATCGCCAGTCTTCCCGGATCGACCCCGGCACGCGCGCGACTGGTGAAGCGGGGATTGGAAGCACTGGATGGACTGGTTGCCGAATCGAAGGGCGACACGTTGCTCGAACGCGAACTAGCAGTCGCGTACCAGCGCCTTGGTCTTGTGCAGGGGAATTCGTATAACGCGAACCTTGGCGATTCGAAAGCCGCGCTCAAGAGTTACGAAACGTCTGTGTCCCTGCTCACGCGATCGACGGATACGACCTCAAACAACGCCCAGGCGCTGCACGAGCTGGCAAACGCGTATCGAGGGTATGCCGACCTGCTCGGCATTACCGGCGACCTGGCTACATCGATGCAACACCTGAAGCGGTCGCTTGCCGCGCGCTTGCGGGCCGTCGCACTGGACACCGGCAATGTGGAATTCCGCCGCGCACTGGCCGACCTGTACTTTTCCATGGGCGACACGTTCGGCGGAGCGGGTATTGCCAACATTGGCGACACGAAAAGTGCGACCGAGAGCTACCAGCAGAGCATCGAAGTCCGCAAATGGCTCGAGGGACGAATGCCGACCGATGCCGAAGTGCGTGGCGGCCTGGCCAACGCGATGCTCAATCTGGGTTCGCTGCAGTTGTCGCTGGACGACACAACCGGCGCTCGTCAACTGCAGGACGGGGTGGCGATTCTTGAGAAGCTCACCGCGGAGAATCCGAACGATGCCAACCGGCGCACCAATTTGTTGTCGGGCTACCTGCGTTTGCGCCGACCTCTGGCGGATGCGGGCCGGTTCACCGATGCATTAAAAGTTGATCAGCAAGTGTTGGCGATGCTCAAGGACATGGTCGCCGCCGACCCGCAGAACACGCTGTTGCTTCGCAATCTCGGCGTGACCTACAACACGCTTGCCTTCGACTTGCTTGGTGCAGGGCAAGCGGGACAGGCGGTCGAGCAGCATCGTACCGCGCTGGCGCTGGTCGAGCGACTTCGGGCAGCCGATCCCGCCAGTGCAGAGTTCAAGCAGGATCTTGCCTTCACGCGTACCGCGCTGGGCGATGCGCTACGCGAAGCCAGGCAACACGCCCAGGCCATTGCCGCGTACGAAAGCAGTCTTCCCGTCAAACTCGAACTGCTCAAAAGCGAGCCTGAAAATCCAAGGCATTCGACTGATCTCGCGATCATCTTCGCGGGCCGTGGTGCTTCCCGTGTGGCCACCGACGATTTGGCTGGCGCTGAACAGGACTTCGACCGGGCCAGGCCGCTCGCCGAAGGGGCCGCTGCGAAACCGGACGCGACGGCCAAAACTCGCAACACGGTGGCCGAGCTGTACTCGCGAATTGGCGACCTGCACATGCGGCGCGCCCAGTCGACAACACAAGTGGCAACCCGCAGTGCCGCCTGCCGGGACGCAAACATCTGGTACGGCAAAAGCCTTGTGCTTTGGAAGGCGCAGGCGGCAAAACGCGAACTGAATGGCGCGAACCGGGGCCAGCCTACGGCGGTGTCCGCTGCGATGGCGGCGTGCGCGGGATGAACGAACACTGGGCGTGACGAAGCGGAGGTTGAACGAAAAGGGTTTCATGGGCGTGAACGCAGGCCGGCGTTCATTCAGCGGTAGGCCCGGGTCTGCGCCGTAGTCGTCCCAGGCGGGTAAGAGCGTGCGGCGACACAACCGTGCGCCTTTATTTGCTTCATGGAGCAATGACGTACTGTTCACTGAACACCCTCGCCATTGCCATGGGCGCCGTGGTCACCCTGACCAGTTGCACGGGGCAAGACACGGTCGGTCCCGGTGTCGTGCCAGTTTCGAACAACGTCGTGTTCACGCGCGCGGATCAATCACGCATCACATTTGCCAGCGGAGCAAAGCTGTATGCTTGGTGTTCCGCCTGGGAACCGGGGCTCATCAACACGCCCAGCGTTCACGTAGCGTTTGGTGGACCGGCTTCAACCGATTCGTTCTGGCAACTCACCGCGGTCGTCGCGGCTGTATTGGTCGGAAGGCCGCTGGTGTTTCCGAATACGTTCATCTTCGATCAACCGAAAAACGCCAACATCTTTGTGTCCGACCGTTCCAACGAACTCTCCACGCAGGCAGGTGGGTCGAGTGGATCGGTCACGTTTCAGGAGCTGACCTGCACGAGTGGTGGCGCAGTGACGTTCACCATTGCTGCGGTCATTGGCAGCGAGTTGAACGGCAGTCCTTCTGTCACCGTGTCGGGGACATTCCATGCACCAGTTGGCAGCCCACCGCAATAGCAATGCGCAAGTGTGGTGCAGTGCGGGTGGTGCAGGGACCGTAGCAGTGTTTCGTGGCCGGTCACGCCGCTTGCACTCACTGAGGCTGACCGCTGCTTCGATTGGGCTGGTGACCCGCTAGATTGCACCATCATGACGCCCTCCATTCTGTCGCTGCTGCTCGCACTCCACACGGTGGCTGCTCCTGCAGACACGCTGCACTGCAAGGAAGCCGCGCGATTTTTGCGCGCCGAACTGCACATGCAGGCTATCATCGATCCCGACGTCGTTGACGACTGGCGCACTGGCAAAAAGACTGCGGGTTGCCGAGTGACAGCCGCTGGTGCCACCGATATTGGCGTGAACAAGGAAGCCATTCGTTTCTACGAACGCGTTCGCGCGGCGAAATGGGTTCGGACGCCCGATCCGCGCGATGCACCGAACGAAGCGGCATTGCGTTTTCGCTGGGAGCAGTCTGACTGCCTGTTTCATGTGAACCGCGAGATGCTCCTGAACACCGAATCGGAAGCGCGCGTAAATGAACGGCTCAAACCAGGCTCAGGCGAAACGGCGTATCACGTATTTGTCATGTGTGTGCCGGCGGAAGGGGCCAAGCCGCGGCCGTAACGCCGCGCGTAACAACCGCGATGGTCACGGTTAAACGAGAGAACCCGGTGCCGTCGCCACGTGATATCGCTGGAAGTAGCCCCACGCCAGGAGCACCACGCACGTGAGGGCGATCAATCCGCCCAACCACATCCACAGACGCTCCATTGACATCAGCTCCTCTTCGGAATAGTTGGATACAAACAATCGTGTTCCGTCTTTCGCAATTCGCAGGTGTCTGGTCAACACACCATCAGACGTTGTCCCTGTGCTGAATTCTCCCAGCGCGTACGCCGTGTCACCCTCTTTCAAAAGCCGCTCGGTCGCGCGGGTGCCATTCAACTGCCTCGCGCTGTTGCCACGTCGGAAAGCCAGAGGGCGTGTCTGTACGGACATTGACGTGGAATCAACGAGCACATCACCGGTGCTGTCGCGCAGGACAAATTGCTGATGCGAACGCTCGCGATGCACCAGCGATTTTTTCATTCCGCTTTTCGATTCCAGTTCGTACCACACGGCCGTTGTCTGTGTGTGCGGACCGATGACACCGCGTGCGCCCGGTGGCACGTGCGACGTGCCCTTGCATTCAACATATCCGGGGGCGGCGGTGGCCACTTGTGACGTGGCCAGCGCGCCGATTTCGCGTGTGTCCACACATCCAAGCGCGGCTACGACGAGCGCCAGCATTGCAACAAAGGTGACCAGAAAGGTGAGTGCCACCGGTTGCCAGTCGTAAAGCGATCGAATCCACGCGCCGTTCAGTTTTCGGGAGCGAGCCTCATGTTCCAACTGTAAAAAGTCGGTGCCTCCCACCCGTTTGGTCGGCGAGACGCCTGACATACTGGCCTCGTCCAGAATGCGGTGCGGCAGCGACCATTCCGGCCACTTGGTTCGCAAACTGTTGGCTGCGTCGGTCGCGCGTTTCAGCAGGTCGGTGCCCCGACCCTCCTGCCCATTGGCCCATGCGTCATGCAGTCCGCCGCGTCAACCCAGGCGTGTTGCGCAACCAGCTCGTCCGGCGTGAATGTGGCGCGGCTGCTGGCCTCCAGAAGCAGCGTGCGCGCTTCGTCGAATTGCCCAGTGTTTGTCAGGAGGCCGCGCGCCTGATCTACGTACCCGGCGTCGCCCAGGCACCGGTCCCTGTCCGGGAGCAGGCGTTCGAGCAACAGGGCGTCGGGCACGTCCCTGGCATCGACAAATGCATCGTTCACGAGCCGCGAACACTCGGTCGTCGCTGCAACCGTGCCCACGTCAGTTCGGCGTACCTGCAGGCCGCGGCATCTGCCACGGCGACCGCCAGGAGGACGGGCAGCGCGGTGCGCATGGCGCGAAGCTTCCGCGGGAAGAGAGCTGACATCGTACCTGCCAATCAACCGCGGAATTGGGCGCTGTCCATAGCCAGGCCATGCTGGTGAGAACGCGCCCCGTGTGGTACTCTCCCCGCCAGTCGTCTCTGCCCGCCTTCTGCCCGACTCCGACATGCAACTTGCCACCATCGATCTGGTCATTATCGCGCTGTCGATCGTGATCTCATTCCTGCCCGCACTGTTCTACTACAAACGGGCCGGCACGAACACCACCGAGTTTTTTACGTCCGGACGCGCGGCCCCGTGGTGGCTGGTGGGCGTATCGATGGTGGCGACCACTTTCAGCACGGACACCCCCAACTTTGTGACGGACATTGTCCGGCAGAAAGGTGTGTCGCAGAACTGGATGTGGTGGTCATTCCTGCTGACCGGCATGCTGACGGTATTTTTCTTCGCGCGGTTGTGGCGCCGGTCTGAGGTGGTCACAGATCTCGAGTTTTACGAGCGCCGGTATTCCGGACAAGCGGCCACATTTGTGCGCGGGTTCCGCGCCATCTACCTCGGCCTGTTCTTCAACTGCATCATCATGGGCACCGTGAACCTCGCGGCCGTGAAGATTGCGAACGTGGTGCTGGGGTGGCCTGAATGGCAGACACTGCTACTGTGCGCCATCATGACCATCTTCTTCGCGTCCATTTCAGGACTATGGGGCGTGCTGGTCACTGACTCACTGCAGTTTGTCATCACCATGAGCGGCACGTTTGTGCTCGCCTATTATGCGTTGCAACACCCCGCGGTGGGCGGGCTGGAAGGTTTGTTCGCGAAAGTCGACCCCAAGCTGCTGAATGTTATGCCCGATTTCAGCGACTGGAAAACGGCGCTTGCTATTTTTATCATACCGATCACGGTGCAGTGGTGGAGTGTGTGGTATCCGGGCGCTGAACCGGGCGGTGGCAGCTACATCGCACAACGCATGCTGGCGTCCAAGACAGAAAACGACGCGCTGGGCGGTACGTTGCTGTTCAACGTGATGCATTATGCGTTGCGTCCCTGGCCGTGGATTATCGTGGCGCTGTGTTCGACCATTGTGTACCCCACGCTCGCGACGATTACGGCTGCGTTTCCGTATGCCGACCCCAAGCTGATTGGCAACGATATTGCCTATCCGGCCATGCTGGTGCTGTTGCCCGCGGGCGCACTCGGATTTCTGCTGGCCGGTATGCTGGCGTCGTACCGCAGCACCATTGAAACACATTTGAATTGGGGCACGTCGTACCTCGTGCATGATTTTTATCGGCGTTTCATCAAGCCCGACGGCACGGAAAAGCACTATGTCCTGATCGGCCGCATTACGACCGCCCTGTTGATGATTGCGGCCGCGCTCCTCACGACGGTGCTGGATACGGCGGCCGAGAGTTTCAATCTTATTCTCAAGATTGGTGCGGGCACGGGGCTCATCTACCTGCTGCGCTGGTTCTGGTGGCGCATTAACGCGTGGAGCGAAGTGGCGGCCATGGCGAGTTCATTCATCATCTCTATTGGCTTCTTCATCGCTGGCAAACAGGGATTTGTCGTGGAAGATCACGTATCGCTGATCATCACCGTTGCACTCTCCACACTGTGCTGGGTAGCCGTAACGTACCTCACGGCGCCAACCGATGATGAAACGCTGGTTGCGTTTTACAAGCGCGTGCGTCCCGCAGGTGCCGGCTGGAAACGCATTCGCGAACTCGCGGGCGTGGGTCCGTCGCCCGACAGCATGACGGTGGCCCTGGGCGGCTGGGTGCTGGGTTGTGTGTTCGTGTATTCGGCGCTGTTCGGCACCGGCAGCCTGTTGTACGGCAACACGAGCATTGCCATGGTGTGGATTGGCGTGTTTGTCGTGAGCGGGTTGGGCTTGTGGCGCATTCTGCATCTTGGCCAGACGAAGATGGCTTAGGGTGCTCATTCTCTCCTCTGACGCCAGTCGATGAGTGCTGACGCGCTGAAGCAGGCGTTGCAGCACGCCTTGGGCGACACCATTCGCGTTGAACGCGAACTCGGCGACGGTGGCATGTCGCGCGTGTTTGTGGCACGCGACTTGACGCTGGACCGCGAGGTGGTGGTCAAAGTGTTGTTCAGAGGAATCGACTCCCGGTGTCAGCGCCGAACGCTTCACTCGCGAAATTGCGACCGCCGCGCGCCTGCAGCAAGCCAACATCGTGCCAGTATTGAGTGCCGGCGCGTCAGGCGGGGTGCCGTACTACACCATGCCGTTTGTGAAGGGCGAGTCACTGCGCGCGCAACTCACCAACGGCATCACGCTTTCGATGGGCGATCGCATCAGCGTCCTGCGTGATGTCGCGCGCGCGCTGGCGTACGCGCACTCCGAGGGCGTGATCCATCGCGACATCAAACCCGACAACATTCTGTTGTCGAGCGGCGCGGCTGTTGTAACCGATTTCGGCATTGCGAAGGCCATCAGTGCGGCGCGGACCAATAGATGGGAGCGCGCCCGCGATCCGTGATGACACGCTGACCCAGATTGGCAGCAGCATTGGCACGCCGGCCTACATGGCGCCCGAGCAGGCGGTCGGTGAGGCCATCGATCATCGCGCGGATATTTATGCGTGGGGCGTGGTCGCGTACGAACTGCTTTCAGGGGCGCATCCTTTTGCGGGAAGAACAGGAACTTCGCAATTGATCGCGGCACACATTGCGGAAGTACCGCGTCCGCTGGCCGACGCGCACTTGGCGTTGCCGCGAGAGCTGACCGATCTGGTCATGCAGTGTCTCGCGAAACAACCTGATGAGCGTCCAGAGAACGCCGCGGTGCTGCTCACGCGATTGTCCAATGTCGGCACATTCTCCGGCGAACGTGTCGCGGCACCCCTGGCGAAGCCAACTCCATCGCGGTGGCGCTTATTCGGTGCGGCAACGGTGGTGGTGTTGCTGGTTGCGGTGGCACTGGGATTCTGGAAATCACAACGGGCACCGGGTGGGGCCGCGCGAACCGTCGTCGTTATTCCATTCAGCAATCTGGGCGAAAGTTCCGACGCCTATTTTGCCGAAGGCATCGGAGAAGAAATTGGCAATCAGCTGGCGCGCATTCCGGGGCTGCAGGTCATTGGTCGCGCCGGTGCCCGACGGTACCAGGGGGGCACCAAATCGCCGCAGGAGATTGCCCGGGAGTTGGGAGCCGCGTATGTGCTTACGGGTTCCGTGCAATGGGCGCGCCGCGGCGCCGCTGGCAACATAAACGGCGACACCCGCGTCAAGATTTCGCCGGCGCTGCTCAATGTGGAAACGGGCATCGATGAATGGAGCGACTCGTACGAAGAATCGCTGAGCGATGTCTTCAAGGTGCAGGCCAACGTCGCCGAGCGCGTCGCTGCGGCGCTCTCCATCAAGTTGGGTCCAGCCCAGCAGGCGGCCATGCGCCGACCGGAAAGCAACGATATGACCGCGCGTGATGCGCAGTTGCTGGGCCGCCATTTCCTGCGCCAGCGCGGGCTGGAGAATTTGCGTCGGGCCGTGGTGGAGCTTCGGCGCGCAATCGATCGCGACTCCATGTACGCGCGGGCATGGGCGGGGTATTCCGAAGCGTACGGACTGCTGCCTTCGTACTTTGACACGACGTCCCGTACGCGTGCGAGTGCCGAAGGCAAACGCGCCGCCGAACGCGCCGTGGCATTGGACAGCTTGTTGCCCGAGGCGCATTTCGCACTCGCGCGCGCGCTGTGGACGAACTTCGAGTTCAAGCGTGCGTTGCAGGCAATCAACCACGCCATTCGCCTCGACTCGAGTTCGGCGCTGGCACATCAACAGAAGTTCGAAACATTGATGGCGATGGGGCGGGTTGACGAAGGGGACAGCACCATTCGTCGGGCAATCGCGCTGGATGCCACGGTGCCATTGCTGCATTTCGAACATTTCGTGGTGTACGCGGCGCGTGGGCAACTGGACAGTGTGCTCATGACGGTCGATCGCACCATTGCCCTCGATACGGACGGCAGTACGTACTGGTATGGCATTCGGTGGGCAACGCTGCAATTGCTCGGACGTCACGATGAGGCGAACATGTCATGTGTCACGTTCGCCCGCGACGCAAAAGGTTGTGCGGCGTTGGCGACGCGACTACCTCCCTCGCCAGCGGAACGCGAGCGGGCACTCACCGCGCTCGCCGCTATGGCGCGTGACACATTGGCTGTCTCCCTACTGCCACCTGCCGTGCAAGCCATCGCGTACAGTTTGTTCGAAATGCCCGATGCGGCGTTCGAACGGCTGTATTACGCCCGTCGCACGCTTGACCCGAATCTGTTGAGTTTACAGTACTGGCCAGCGTTCAGGGCGTTGCACAGTGATCCGCGGTGGAATGCACTGCTAGCGGACATTCGCAACCGATAAGGCCAAAGCACTTTGTCGGGCGGTCTTACCGCAACGGCACGGCCGCGACGTGCTCCACCAGACGCATGACATCCCCCACGCGCGGATGTTTGCCGCACCACAACAAGCGTTCGCCACCCAGTTCGGCAATGGCCGCACCTGATTCCCCGACGGCCAGCGTCTTCGCAACCACCAGCACCAGCGGCACGCCGTCGGCGGCGCGCACCTTCGCCACCTTCGACGTGAGATACTCGGCGGTCCAGAAGCCAACAAGTTCGACGGCGGCTTCACGGCCATCGCGATGACGCAGCGTGAAGTCAGGCAGAAACACGGCGCCGCCGCTGGAGAGCGGCGTGCGTTCGCGCGTGAGCTCCCATCCAACCGCTTTCGCCCACGACGATGCGCGAAAGTCGCGAACAAACTGCCGTTCCCAGGCGGAGTCAAACCGCTCCCGTTTTGGTTCACGTCCAACGGGCGCGACGCCAGCCGTGGCCCGCGCGCGACCGCGCAATTTGAATGTGCAGGCGCGTCCATCGCGGATGAGTTCCGCATCGACACGCCAGGCGGGCGTTCTCGCCAACACCGGCAACACGCGCGCAAAACGCACACCGTAGCGCGCCGGGCGCACGAGATACGCGGCGGCGGGACCCGTCAGTATCAAGTCATAACGTTTGCCAACGCGAACCAGTTCATGCATCAGTCCAGCGGCTTTCACGGCGCGGAACACGTCACGCCATCCGCCGCGGGTATGCAACACCACGCGCGTGGCGTCCCGCAGTACGCCTCGCGCGAGTTCAAGATTGTAACGCGCCAATAGTGCCCGCCCGTCCCCATCCGGTATTCGGTGCAGGCGACGTGCGCCGGGACGATCATCATACAGCCCGCGCTGCAAGGTCTCCGGTGTTCGACCCATCAACTCCGCCACCGCCGCAAACGGCATCAACGTATCGCCAGGTATTGGGGGCCAGAGCGCGCCCCGTGCAGCAAACACTTGCGCGCGCGCGCCGTCCAGCTCGTCCGCACCCGGCGGCAATGTAAACTCACACCATTCGACAATCGTGCGGGCGATGCCGGCCAGCCGCGACGCATCCCGCACGCGACGTTCCTGTCGTCGCAGCGCTTCCAGCACCACATCCAGCGGTTCACCGTGCAACTTTCGCACGAGGCGCAACAGGCGATCAAGAAACAGCACGATGTTGCCCTTCGGGTCGGCCAGGTACGCCACTTGTACCTGCGAGCCACGCGTGCGGACAAACGGATCGACCTGCGCACGAGTCAACATGGATATTCCCGACCAGCGTGTAAGCGTCGAGCTGACCATCTGCAGATGACTGCTGAGCACAGCGCGCCTGCCGGTGCGCACGCCTCGCTCGAAATGGCGTTCACAACCCAAACCCCAGCTGTGAATCGGCCACTTTGCGCACCGCCGCACCGCGCTTTTGTGACGCGAAAAACTCCCAGGTGCCAGCGGCCACTACCTCAAACATAGAGGCAACATGGTCACCCTGCCGACGTAACAGTCGGCCCAGTCGTTGCGTGTGTTGTCGCGCGCCCCCGTGCGACGAATCACCCAGCACAATGCCCAACTTGGCGTTGGGAACGTCCCACCCTTCGTCCAGCACTTGCACGGACGCCACCGCGCGCAACGCGCCGTCGCGCATGCCCAGCAGGATGGCGTGACGTTCAGACGCCGGCGTCGACGCGGTGATGAGCGGAATCGCAAAGCGGCGTGACAGCTCCATCGCCATATCGGTTCCCCCACAAAACAGAACTGCTTGTTCGTTCGGGAACAGCCGAAGCAAATGTGCGGTTTCGTCAAACTTCGCTTCGGCCAGCCGCACCACGCGTTCACGCTCCCGAAACGCTTGCAAGGCGCGCCGCGCTGCGGGTTCGCGGCGCGCGCTGGCCACAAAAAACTTCCACGACTCATCGGGCGAGTCGGCGCGCGTGCGCCATGCCGAGCGCTCGGCATACGATTCAAACAGGTGGGTGGCGGCGTCGTACTGCGCGCGCTCTGTTGGCGTGAGATCGACATACCGGCGCTCTATCACAAACCGCGCCAATTCAGCGTCGGTCATCTCGCCAATGGTGCGGCGATAGACCACGGGGCCCAGCGTGCGCAGCAATGCGGAGTCCTGATTATCCGGATACGTCGCCGTCAAGCCCAGTCGATGCGAGGCGGGTGCGATAACCAACGCATCCAGTCTGGACCGAGCCTCGCCAGTGTTGCTGTCCGCCAGATGATGGACTTCGTCACACACGAGCAAGGCAAAACGCGCGCCATGTCGCTCCATGAGCGTAAACGCCGAGTGGTAGGTTGTCACCGTAATGGCGCGTACTTCTTTCTCGTCGCCGTAAAACGCGCCCACGTGTTCGGCACCAAATGCTTCGGCCAATTGTGCAAACCACTGCGTCACCAGCGCGCGCGTTGGCACGATGATACACGCATTCAGTCCGGTGCGATGAATGGCCAGCAGCGCGACCAATGTTTTGCCAGCGCCGGTTGGGAGCACGACGGTACCCCGCTGACCGGCGGCCATCCAGCGCGAAACGGCCTCCAGTTGCGCCTCGCGTGGAGACCGGGGGTCGAGCAGCGGCGCGTCCAGCACGCCCGCCGAGGCTGAGATTTCCGGAATGCCGTGCGCGGCGGCCCATTCACGCAATTCAGGGTAACGCACGCCGGCGGCGACCATCGCATCCAAACGAGGATCGTGTTGCATCCAGCTTGGTGCGGCATCTGCGGGCAAACCCCGAAGCACGGCCAGGCCGGCGCGGAAGGCAATGGAAGGGGGAGCGGCGATGTACGACACAATGGGAGATAATAACCGCGAAGCCGACAAGTCGCAGGACGGTCATCAAACCATACACGTCGTGCCAAGGTTGAAAACGGAAGATTGTCCTGCCGCGACGCGTCGCGCCGCCCAAAGTCTTGTGAGGTCATATTAGAATGACTATAATAGTCATATGACCTCCGTTTCCATCTCCGAGCTGAAGGCGCGACTCAGCGCCTTCATCGACATTGTCCGCGAAGGCGACGAAGTGCTGGTGACCGACCGCGGCCGTCCCGTGGCGCGCCTCACGCCCGTGCGTGACGACGAACAGGTGGAAGGTCGCCGCGAAATGTTGTTGCGGAGTGGCAAGCTTCGCGCGCCTGCTGCAAAGCTTGGGGCGAGTTTTTGGCGTCGTTCGCGCCCGGCCGACAAAAAGGGCGCGTCGCTGGCGGCATTGCTGGACGAGAGGGCCGATAGTCGATGATGTTCTGGGATTCGTCGGCGCTGGTGACGCTAATCCTGGAGCAACCGCGCTCGGCACACGCCCGCACGCTCGCAAAAGATGACGTCGAAATGATTGTCTGGTGGGCCTCGGCCATGGAATGCGCATCAGCCATCGCGCGACTACATCGTGATGGTTTGCTGAACGCAGCGGGTGAACGCAGCGCCCGCGCAATGCTCGCCGAACTGAGTGCCTCGTGGTTTGAAATTCAACCCGGCGCGAGCTTGCGTGACCACGCCATGCGTTTGTTGCGACTGCATCCGTTGCGCGCGGCCGACGCCATGCAACTGGCGGCGGCCCGTGAGTGGTCGGGCACCAGCGCCAGCGGAAAGTTCGTCACGTTCGATGATCGTCTGCGAGATGCCGCCGAGCGGGAAGGGTTTACGACGTTATGAACTGTCGTCGTATCTTTCTACTCGGTGCGACGGGAACTATCGGGCGCGCAACGGCACGCGCGCTGGTCAAACGCGGGCACGACGTCGTTTGCTTCGTGCGACCGCAAACGCAGCGCACGAAAAAACGAATGCGGGCCGGAGACGTTGCTGCGTCGCCGGAGATCGCGCTGCCCGGAGTCACCGTCCGCGAAGGCGACGTACAGCACTCGGCGTCACTTGCGCGCGACGGCTTTCAAGGCGAACACTTCGACGCGATTGTCTCATGCATGGCCTCCCGCACCGGAACGCCGCGGGACGCGTGGGCTATCGATTATCAGGCACACGCGAACGTGCTGACCGCCGCCAAAGAGATGGGCATTCCACAAATGGTGCTGTTGTCCGCCATCTGCGTGCAAAAGCCGCAGTTGGAATTTCAGCGCGCGAAACTGGCGTTTGAAGCAGAACTGATTGCGTCGGGATTGTTATGGTCTATTGTGCGGCCCACGGCGTTCTTCAAATCGCTGTCGGGACAAGTGAAACGCGTGCAGCAGGGCAAACCATTTCTCGTGTTTGGCGACGGCACGTTGACCTCGTGCAAGCCCATCAGCGACGACGATCTGGCTGAGTATCTGGTTGATTGCCTGACCGAGGCGACCAGACACAATCGCGTCCTGCCCATTGGTGGTCCGGGCGATGCACTTACGCCGCGCCAACAGGGTGAGGCGCTTTTTGCGCTGCTGGGACAGCCGCCGCGGTTCAAGCAGGTGCCAGTCGCGCTGTTTGATACCATTGTGCGCGTGCTCAGTGTGCTGGGGAAGCTGGTGCCGCCGCTGGCCGACAAGGCCCAACTGGCCCGGATAGGCCGGTATTACGCGACCGAGTCCATGCTGGTGTGGGACCCGGCCGCCGGGCGGTATAGGGCCGAGGCGACCCCTTCGACCGGCAGCGAGACGCTGCTGGACTACTATGCGAAGCTCGTCCGAGGACAGGTCGGCGATGACCGAGGGGAACACGCGGTGTTCTAGTTCCTGGTCCGCTTTGCGGCGCAGACGCGACGGACGTTAGACTTACGACGATGCTCGACCGACTCACGCAGGCTCTCGCAGACCGCTACCGTCTCGATCGCGAAATTGGCGCGGGCGGCATGGCGACGGTGTATCTCGCGCACGACCTGAAGCACGATCGGGATGTTGCGATCAAGGTGTTGCATCCAGATCTCGGTGCGGCTCTGGGTGGTGAGCGGTTTCTTTCAGAAATTCGGACGACCGCGCGTTTGCAGCATCCGCACATTCTGCCACTGCTCGACAGCGGCAACGCGGACGGTTTGCTGTATTACGTGATGCCGCTGGTCACCGGCGAGACGTTGCGCGCCCGGCTTGACCGCGAGAAACAATTTCCGATTGAGGATGCCGTACGAATTGCGCGCGAAGTGGCGGACGCGCTTGGACATGCGCATGCGCAGGGCATTGTGCATCGCGACATCAAGCCCGAGAATATTCTGCTGCAGGGCGGACACGCGCTGGTGGCAGATTTCGGCATTGCGCTGGCCGTGCAGAGTGCCGGCGGCACGCGTATGACGCAAACCGGATTGTCGCTGGGTACGCCGCAGTACATGAGCCCTGAGCAGGCCATGGGCGAACGCTCCATCGACGCACGGTCGGATATTTATGCGGTGGGCGCGGTGACGTACGAAATGCTGGCGGGTGATGCGCCATTCACGGGGAGCAGTGTACAGGCGATTGTGGCGAAGGTGTTGAGTGAACGGCCAACCGCGTTGCACATCGTGCGTGATACCGTGCCGCCACATGTGGAAGCGACCGTTCTGAAAGCGCTCGCCAAGCTGCCGGCCGACCGGTACCCGTCCGCGGTCGAGTTTGCAGCGGCCTTGGCGAACGAGCACAGCGGTGCGCGTGTTGTGAGGTCTTCTGTTCCGGGGCCGCGCAGCCGCGTTGTGATCTCGTCGCTGTCCGCGCTCAGTGTGGCATTGCTCGCACTCCTGGTCTGGAAGTGGAACGCACCGCGTGAGCTCACGCCAACGTCGCGCCAATACCTCTCTTTTCCGGCAGCCGAGTCGCCAGTTACGATGAAGGCGGCACGGGCAATCTTTCCCGATGGCAGCGCGATTGTGTACGTGGGGCGGTCCGGTGGTTCCACGCACCTCTGGGTGAAGAAGCGCAGCGAACTGCATGCCACTCCCATTAACGGTACGAGCGGCGCGGCCAGCGTCTTTGTTTCACCGGACGGTGCGTGGATCGGATTTATTGCGAACAACAAAGTGTACAAGGTCCCGTCGCCGGGTGGGACCCTGGTTCAGGTCGGTAACGCGCCCTGCACCGACGCTTTATGCAATATCAGCGAAAGCGGTGCGTTCATGTTTGACGGTCGCATTGTACATAACCATCGCGACGGTCTGGTTATTTCCGGGACCGACGGACAACCTGCGGATTCCCTGGTCCAGTCGAAGGACATTATCGGCTTTACCGCTATTCATCCGGAAGTGTTGCCCGGGTCACGGGCGGTCCTGTTCACCGCCTGCACCGTGTCCTGCAATCGCGCGGACATCTACGCGGTTGATATGACCGCGCGCAAGAAACCCGCGCTGCTGATTCCGTTTGCTTCTCATCCGCGCTTTGTGTCCACTGGACACCTGCTGTACACCGATCCGCACGGCAGCGTGTTTGCTGTGCCGTTCGATGTAGCGACGCTGAAGTTGACGGGCAAACCTGTGCTGGTGTTGGACCGGGAAAACAGGTTTCGTGATGATCCGCGATGGCTCTCCACTGGCCACCGATCTCGTGCTGGTCGACCACTGCTTTACCGAGCTGCGCGCCAAGCGGAGGACACTGTGAGCGCACTGACGACCAACCGCATGGTATCGGGCCGCCATGATTGACACGATGGCCCGCATTCGTAAAGCCCTCGGCGATCGTTATGTCATCGTCCGCGAACTCGGCGCCGGCGGCATGGCCACCGTCTATCTCGCGCGCGACATCAAGCACGATCGCGATGTGGCCATCAAGGTGCTCAAGCCGGAACTGGCGAAATCCATTGCGGGCGAACGCTTCCTGCGCGAGATCGGCATCTGCGCGCGATTGAGTCATCCCCATGTATTGCCGCTACTCGACTCGGGCGTGGCCAGCAATGGAGAGTTGTTGTACTACGTCATGCCGGTCGCGACGGGCGAGTCCCTGGGCGAACGCATTCGACGCGACGGCCGGTTGCCCGTTGACGAAGCGCTGCGCTTTGCCACGGAAATTTCAGATGCGTTGGTGCACGCGCACGAGCACGGGGTCATCCATCGTGATGTGAAGCCCGACAATGTGCTGATAAGCGGCGGTCACGCGGTTGTGGTGGATTTCGGTATTGCCAAGGCTCTCGGGCAAACTCGGGACAACCTGCCGCTCACGACCGAGGGGATGTCGGTGGGCACTCCGGTCTATATGGCTCCGGAACAAGCGAGTGTCGACGGAGTCGTCGATCATCGCGCCGATGTGTACGCCGTGGGAGCGATCCTCTTCGAGATGCTCAGCGGCGCTCCGCCTTTTGCGGGTGCGTGGCAGCAGGTGGTGATACAGAAAATTGGAAACGATGCGCCGTCGCTTGCATCCCGTTGGCCCGAGGCGCCGCCCGCGCTTGTCCAACTCGTCGCGCGATGCCTCTCCAGCGATGTCTCCGCGCGACCACAAACCGCGCAGGCATTGTTGCGGGAGCTGCGCGCGCTCTCGGCACCACCGGCCGCGCAGTCACGCCTCAAACTGATGGTGGCGGTTGCCGTGTTGATTGTTGCCGTCATGGTTTCGATGGCCCTGTACTTTGGTGAGCGGCGAACCGCGTGGGTACACGAAACCGCCCTGCCAACTATCGCGCGACAAATCGAAGCCGATCAACTCGACTCGGCGTTTGCGTTGGCGAGTGAAGTGGCTGCTCGCGCGCCGGACGACTCGACGCTTGCCACACTGTGGCCACGCATTTCGCAGACACAAGCGTTTTTCAGTGAACCGGCCGGCGCCGTAGTGACGCGCGCAGCGTTGGATGACACGACGCGCTGGCTTCCGGTTGGTACGACACCCAGCGCGCCGTTGAGAATTCCCAACAACGCGTGGTACTATCGATATACGCTGGCTGGATATCGCACTGTCACGGTGATGGGGGCCCGACTGGGTGGAAGTTATGTGCCCATTCCGAGCCCCGTCGCGTTCCGACGCGTGAGCGAAGCGGACTCGGACATGGTGTTGCTGCGAGGGCAGCGCCTCGTCGGCACGATGTATGGGTTGTCACCCATCGACACGTTCAATCTTCCAGATTATTTGATGAACGTGCGCGAGACGACGAATCGCGAATACAAGCTGTTTGTGGATGCGGGCGGGTACACGAATCGCGCGTGGTGGGATTCGGCGATGGTGCGCGACGGAAAACCGCTCGCGTGGCAGGGCGCCATGCAATTATTTGTCGATCGCACGGGGCGTGCGGGCCCTGCCGGATGGGAGGGCGGAGCACCAGCGGCCGATACGGAAGACCTGCCGGTTGGCGGAGTGAGTTGGTATGAGGCGCGTGCGTTTGCGCGGTTTGCGAAGAAGGATTTACCAACGGTGTACGAGTGGAACGCGGCGGCGATCCCGGAAGCGGCTCGATGGGTCGTGCCGCATGGTCGATACGAGGCAACCGGCCCGGTGCGTGGCGGTGCGGCGCGTAGTGTCAGTCCGCGCGGCGTGTACGATATGGCGGGCAACGTGCGCGAGTGGACTGTCAATGCACGGAGTCGGGACGGCAATCGCTACATACTGGGCGGAGGATGGAGTGATCCGCAGTACCTGTTCTCCGAACTGTATGCCCAACCGGCATTCGATCGTTCGTTGATCAATGGCATACGGCTCATACGTCGCTTGGGTGCATCGCCGGATGTTGTTCGCGCCAGTGCGCCGATTGCCGGCATCGTTCGGGATTATGCGACAATGCGCCCGGTGGATGATGCGACCTACCGTGGAATTCTCGCGATGTATGAGTATGACCACACCCCTCTCAACCCAACGGTGGTCGTGCGCGACACGACCGCCGCCGACTGGGTTCGTGAGGACATTGAATTTGATGTTCCCGGTTCGGCCATGCGCATGCGGGCTGCGCTATTCCTGCCAAAGCGCATCAAGGCGCCGTTTCAAACAGTGGTACTGTGGCCGGCGTCCGATGTATTTTCGCGACGCGATCCCGCCAACATTGCCACGACCTACGTCGACTATTTTGTGCGCAGCGGCCGCGCGCTGTTGTACCCGATTTACGAACACACCTATGCACGTGGCACAGCTATGGGTGGGGACCATCTGGATGGTTCGATTGCGCATCGGGACCAGATGTTTCGTTGGTCGCGCGAGATGCGCCGATCCATCGACTACGTCACGACGCGATCGGATATTGACAGCACGCGCATCGCCTTTGCCGGTGTCAGTTGGGGTGCTCGGCTGGCGGGTGTCATGCTGGCGATCGAGCCACGCTTTCGTGCGGCGGTGCTCAACGTGCCGGGCCTCAGCATGATGCCAATGCGTCCGGAGGAGGATCCCGTGAACTTCCTGCCTCGCGTGCGCATTCCGGTGTTGATGTTGAGCGGTAAGTACGACAGCACGTTTCCGTACGAGTTATCGCAAGTACCGTTTTATCGGCGGTTGGGCACCCCCGATAGTCTCAAGAAACATGTGTTGTACGAAGGTGGACATTTCCTGCCGCGGCCCCTGATGGTGCAGGAGGGGCTCAGTTGGCTGGACAAGTACTTAGGGCCGGTGGCGCGGGATTAAGCAGTCTTTGTCAAAACTTCAACCTCATCCCACCTATGCACCGTCGACAATTCCTGCAACACAGCGCCGCACTGGCCGCGATTCCGTGGATCGGAACTGCGCCGATGTTTGCGCGACGCAGTGCGCCACTCAAGGTGAACGGCGCGCGATTGAATTCCTGGCTCGCGTCGTTTGATGCAATCGGACGCACCGTCGGCGGCATCAATCGCGTGGCCTATTCGCCCGCCGACCTGGCAGGCCGAACGTTCACGCTTGACCTGTTCAAGCAGGCCGGCATCACCGCACGCATCGACGCTGCCGGCAACATGTACGGCCGGCTCGAAGGCAGTGTGCCGTCGCTCAAGCCAATCCTGATTGGTTCGCATGTCGATTCTGTAACCGACGGCGGCAACTTTGACGGACCAGTGGGATCGTTCGGCGCCATCGAGGTTGCGCGTTCGTTGCAAGAAAATCGCGTCCAGCTACGTCATCCGCTGGAAGTGGTCGTGTGGCAGAACGAAGAGGGTGGAACCGTAGGCAGCAAACTCGCCATTGGTGATCTCAGCGACGCCGATCTCGACAAGGTGGCGCGATCCGGAAAAACGATTCGCGAAGGAATTGGTTTGGCCGGCGGCGACGTCAATCGCTGGCGCGAAGTGATTCGGAAGCCCGGCGATATCGCGTGTTACATCGAACTGCACATTGAACAAGGCGGACTGCTGGAGAAAGCCGGACTGCAGATTGGCGTGGTGCAGGGCATTGTGGGCTTGCGTTGGTTCGAGGTGACGATCACCGGTTTCGCAAATCACGCTGGTGCAACGCCAATGAATCAGCGGCAAGATGCGATGCTGGCGGCCGCCAAATTCACAGTCGCCGTGAACGATGCCATCAACTCCGAACCCGGCCGTCAAGTTGCGACTGTGGGGCGTGTCAACGTGACGCCCAACACGACCAACGTGATACCGGCACAGGTCGTCCTGACGGTCGACCTGCGGGATCTCGACCAGATGAAGATCGAGCGATTCACCACAAAATTCGAGCAACTCGGTCGGGAGATCGGTGCAGCGACCGGCACAAAGTTTTCCTTCACGCGCTCCGTGGACAGTGCACCTGCGCCGGCTACGCCCAAAGTCATGGACTGGATCGAAAGCAGTGCCGTCGCACTCGGCCTCACGCGCCAGCGCATGCCAAGCGGCGCTGGGCATGACGCCCAGGAAATCGCGCGCATCGCACCCATGGGGATGATCTTCGTGCCGAGCGTCGGTGGAATCAGTCACTCGCCGAGAGAATTCACCAAGTCACAAGACGTGTCCCACGGCGCCGACGTGTTGCTCAATGCAGTGATCGCAGCGGACCGGGGGTAGTGTTGCGCATCATGCTTGCCGTCACCGCACTGGCACTGTTTTCAGCGCAGCGGCCCCGGGTGTATCCTGCGGAAAGTGGACGCACGATTATTCCGGCCGCGGCGAAGCAAAATCTTGTGGCGGGCGTTACGCGCGTGCGCGATCTCGCTGCACCGCTGGACGAAGTGCTCGACGTGAAGCGCCGCATCGCACGGGGTGAATTGCAAGGCGAGACGATTTATACGTCGGGCCCGTTCCTGCAGCACGCGTCGTGTCCGGGCACCGAACGCTTTCGGTGGGGCATCCGTGGGGTCAGTGCGGTGCTGGGGAACCCGCTCACGTCCATCGACGTGCTTCGTGGCGGGCAGCTCGTGGTGCCGAAAGGACGGCGCGTGCGATGAGGACCGTCTGCTTCATAGCCGCCATTCTCGCGGCTGGGTTGGGGATTCCGTCCGCCCTCTCGGCGCAGTCTGCTCAACGACTCGATGCGGCGGCTGCCGATTCGTTCGCGCGGGCGGCCCGCGCGCGCTCACTCCCCGTCGCGAATGCGCAACGCATCACGACACCACCGGTGATTGACGGACGTTTGGACGAAGCGGTGTGGCGTGAGGGCATACCGATTACCGATTTTTTGCAGCGCGAGCTGAACGAAGGCGTTCCGGCATCAGAGCGAACCGAAGTACGTCTCGCATCCGATGGCGCGTATCTCTATATCGGGGCGCGCATGTTCGACCGTCAGCCGGGACTCATTGTGCCGGGCGAAAAAATTCGCGACGTCCAGTTGGCCAATAGCGATCATATCGCGTTCATCTTCGACACGTACCTCGACAAACAAAACGGATTCGTTTTTGCGACGACACCGGCCGGCGTGGAGTACGATGGACAGGTGATTCGCGAAGGCGAAGGGGGCGGTGCCGGCTTTGGTGGGCAGAACCGGATGCAAGCCGGCGCGATGGGCGGCTTCAATGTGAACTGGGACGCCAGTTGGACCGTCTCGACCAACATTGATTCGCTGGGATGGACCGCCGAATTCCGGATTCCGTTCTCGACGCTGCGCTACCAGAGTGGGGCTGCGGAGCAGGCATGGGGTCTGAACGTGTCGCGCAACATTCGTCGCAAGAACGAAGAGTTGTACTGGTCATTTATTCCCAGACAATTCAACCTGTACCGCCTTTCCCTCGCCGGCCAGTTGGCGGGACTGGTGGTACCCACCCGCCGAATTCAAACCGTCACGCCGTATGTGTTGTCGGCTGCGCAACGCACGTGGCCGAATCAGCTATCCAACACCAAATTTCCAACGGAAGTCGGTGGGGAGATCAAGTACGGCGTCACCCCTGCGCTCACGCTCGACCTCACGTACAACACCGATTTCGCGCAGGTCGAAGTGGATGATCAACGCGTCAACCTGACGCGATTTCCTATTTTCTTTCCGGAGAAGCGTCCGTTCTTCCTGGAGAACGCGGGCACATTTTCGGCGGGTACGCCGCAGGCGGTCGACCTGTTCTTTTCGCGACGCATCGGCATTGGCAGCAACGGAACACCACAACCCATCATTGGTGGCGGTCGCTTGTCTGGTCGCGTTGGCGGCACAACGGTGGGCTTGTTGCAGATGGTGACGGATGCGCCGGACTCGGCAACCGACGGTCAGTCGTTTACGGTGGCGCGCGCGATTCGCGAGTTGTCGACACGATCACGTATTGGTGTGATGGCCGTACAGCGGTTGTCAACGCGCGATGGCGCCGATGTAAATCGCACTTTCGCCGTTGATGGCCGTCTTGGGTTGGGCCAACGCTGGACCAGCGACGTGTGGCTGGCGCACACCACCACGCCCGACCGCGACGGTGACGCGACCGCGATGAGCGGCCGACTCGCTTTTCAGACTAACGTCTGGAACCACAGCGCTCGCATTGCCCAGGTGGGTGAAGCCTTCAATCCGGAAGCGGGCTTCATGAGTCGACCCGCCGGTTATCGTTCCTACGATGTCTCGGTCATGCGTCTCGTGCGCAAACCGGAATGGGCGTGGTTCAAACAATGGAACCCGCACATGAGTTACCGACAGGTCAACAGCATCGACGACGGCTTTCGTCAGACAGGCTACGCGCACATCGATCTCACTGAAGTGGAACTCGCGAATGGGACGCGATTTGGTCCGGAGTACAATATTTCACACGAAGGACTGCAAAGGCCATTTACCATTGCGCCGGGCGTCGTGATTCCAGTTGGTTCGTACACGTGGGGAACCCTCGGCTTTGACTACACCACCGACCCCAGTGAAAACCTGTGGGCGACGGGACGTTTTGATGCCGGCGAATTCTGGACCGGCCGACGAAGTGGGGGAAGCGGTACAGTGACGCTGCGACGCGGGGCGACATTCTCTGGCTCGTTCACGGCCGACTACAACGACGTGCGATTGCCGCAGGGCAATTTTATCAGTTCGTTGCAAGCGGTTCGCCTCAACTACTTCTTCACCCCGCGCATTTTTGTTCAGACGCTGACGCAGTTTAACAGCCAAGCCAGCATCTGGTCCGCAAACGTGCGTTTCGGCTGGTTGAACACGGCCGGCACGGGGCTGTTTGTGGTGTTGAACGATGGTCGCGAGGCGAGTGGCTTCTTTGACTGGACGCGCCCGCAGCAACGATCCGTTTTCGTCAAGTTTACGCGGCAGTTCGGGACCAGCGGTTGAGGGCGGGTGATGGCGTCGAATCTGAATAGTTCAACCGCGAAGTGTTGGTTTACGGCTCGTCGCAGACCAGTCCGATCGCATCCACAAGCATTGCGGCGCGTCCGCGGAGACCGCTCGCTGGCTGTTTGATACTCTCGCATCGGGAAACTTCGCGAGAGCGGTTCATGCCGACTTTCCCAACATGCGGGCCGCCGCCATCGGGAGGGCCTTCAACTGATCGGGTACTTGCCTTCCATGATTTGCAGTTAATACCGAAGCCATCGACCACGTTACCGTAGCGGATATCGAGCCCGGCAACAACGGCATCGGCAGCGCATCGCCGTACCTCGACCGATCCACCGCCACCACCGGCAAGCGGCCCGACGGTTGTTTCCGAACCCAGAGTGCCGTTCGCATTGACCGGTCGGCAGATCAAGCCCACTGCATCGACGAGTCGAGCGGCGCGCGTCCGCACGCCAGTCATCACCCTTCCGTTGCCGCAATCGAGCGCGAACGCAGTGCCACCACTGCTGCCGTAAACGGGCAACCATTGCGTGTGGAGATCAGCCTGTGGCACGTACAGGACCGCTACATTAGGAACATGACAAAGCATAGAATGTGCTGGGTCATCAAGGCTTCCTGCGAGATGTGTGTGTGATGAATTCAGCGCGCGTGATGCATTGCGGCTTCCACGCCCACAACGTCCGGGCAAGAGACTCATACCTGCGTCAGGCTCGGGCAGCGCTCTTGTCTGGGATGCAGGTCTTTGGAGCAACGCGATCCAAACCCACTATCAAAAGGACGCTGCCGACGCCTAAACATTCTCACTATCCGTGTCGATGCCAGCGGATTTTACTTCGCTTCGTCCATGCGCCCCTCCAGCCATCGCGCCAGAAACCCCGAAACATTCGCCACCGCGAACGAAATACCGCTCAGGTTTCGTTCGCGTGGCACACCAGGAATAGGCCGCGGATAAATCGAAGCGCCAACCGGCGAGTGATCGAATGGTGCATTGCGTTCGGCGACCAGTTCTTCTCGCTCAATATCACTGCGCCCAACAACGCCAATCGCACCCACCAGCGATCCCGGTAGCCACCGCACTGCGTCAGACTCATAAGCGGCCACCACGCGCGTGCCGCGTGCCGTCGCATACGACACGGCCTCCTGCAATATCGGCGCGTGATCAGCGTTCGCCGTACCCAGCGACAGGTTCACAATCTGACACGCCTGGTCCGCCGCCCAGTGAATGGCCTCCGCCAGCGTGCGCGCATCAGTCGTCAGCGCCCGATCGAACACTTTCACTGGCACTAGCACCGCGTCGGGAGCTTTTTCGCGAATGGCCGCAGCCACCGCCGTCCCATGACCGATTCGGTCAAGCGTATCACCAACGGTCGGCGTGAGTGCAATGCCGACGGCCACCTCACCCACATGCGGATGTCCGGGCGCAATCCCGCTGTCCACCACCGCAACGCGCACCCCGCGCCCCGTCCTCCCGGCGAATAACGCGTGATTGAGTGTGAGCCGAATTTCGCTCACCGAACGAGACTCATCCGCCAACGGCAAACAGCTCGGCGAACGCACCATCACGCGTCATCAACTCTGCGGGTGTCCCGTCGTCCGCAATTTTGCCGTCGGCCAGCCGAATGACACGATTTGCGCGTTGCGCAAGCGTCAACCGGTGCGTGATCACAATGGTCGTGCGTCCGCGCATCACCGCTTCATAACCCGACACCACCTGCGCTTCCGTGGCCGGATCGAGTGCGCCCGTTGCCTCGTCCAGGACCAACACCGCCGGGTCGGCTAAAAATGCGCGCGCAATGGCCAGTCGTTGCCGCTCGCCGGCAGACAATGCGCGCCCACGTTCGCCAACGATGGTGTTCAAACCCTCAGGCACGCGCGCCACCAGGTCGGCCAAACCACTGGCCCGTACCGCTTCCAACACGTCCGCCTGCTCGGCATCAGGTCGCGCAAAGCGAATGTTTGCCTCAATGGTGGTGTTGAACACAAACGGGTCCTGGTCGACTACCAGCACATGACGTCGCACATCGGCAATGGTGAGCGACTTGAGATCATGACCATCGAGACACACGGCGCCGTGATCAGGATCCATATGTCTCGCCAGCAAGTCGGCAATAGTGCTCTTGCCCACGCCGCTCGGGCCCACAATGGCCACATGTTCGCCCGGCTGCACCGAAAGACTGACGTTATCGAGCACGGGCGTCTTGCGATCGAACGAGAACGTCACGTTGTGAAACGTCAACGCACCGCGCGCCAAGGGTAGCGGCGTGGCATCAGGGGCTTCAACCACTTCGATAGGCGCATCGAGAATTTCATGCACGCGCCGCAACGACACGCGGGCGGTGGCAACACTGGCGTACAACCCCATCAGTCCCTGAATCGGACTGAGCAATCGCACCTGATAGGCCATGAATGCCACGAGTGTGCCCACCGTGATGGCGCCACTAATCACGCGCCAGCCACCCACCAGAAACACGGCGGCGGTGCCGAGCGACAGCAGCAACCCCGGCAGCCCGCCCGCAAAGTACGTGAGTTTGCGCATGGCCATCAACGAGCGCACGAAGCTGTCGTTGCGGGCGCGGAATCGTACCACTTCGCGTTCCTGCGCGTTCATGCCCACCACCAGTTTCATGGCCAGCAGCGTGTCAATCAAGAATGTGCCGATGCCCGCGCTTTCTTCGCGCAGTATTGTGATAGAGGCCTCCAGCTTGCGGCGGTACGTCACCAGCGCCCACAGCGCCACCGGCAACAGCGCGAGACTGGTGGCGAACAGCAGCGGGTCGAGCAGCACGAGAATGACGACGGTGCCAATCAGAAACAGCACGCTGCTCACCCACGCCAACGCGACGTCGGTGGCGACCCGTTGAATCTCACCAATGTCATTGTTGAGCCGAGACACAATTTGGCCCAGCGGCATATGTGCGTAAAAACGCGGCGGCAGCGCCTGCAAATGCCGAAAGAGGGCCAGCCGCATGTCGAAGAGGATGTCGGCCGACACTTTGGTGTAGCGCAGGCCGCTCATCACGTTCAGCGCAAAGCTGCCCAGCGTGATGGCGAAGAACTGCACGACGATTCTCACCAGCACGGCACTGTCTTTTCCAACCAGCGCGCGGTCGATGAACGCGCGGAACAGATAAGGGAGGAAGAGCGCGAGCGCCGTGCTCACCAGAGACAATACAAGAACCAGTACCAGCGGCCGCGCGTACGGCGAGACGTACCCCAACGCACGTCGCACGTCAGGCGCCATTCGGCGCCCGATAGCGCGCGACCACCACCTTGTCACAACACGCTCAGCGCCCGGCGCCCGGTGCCTTGGTGGGAATGAGCACCATCTGCGTCATGTCGGCGTCGAAGGTCGCCGTGCGCAACTTCTTGAACGTGGCGGCGTCGTACACATCAATGGTGTTGCCCGCGACGTGCACATACAGGTACGCCCCGTTGGAACTGACCGTGAGACCCATGCGCGAGCGCCCTTCGAACTCTGTCTTTCCGACCACACGGCGATTCTCAAGGTCGAAGGTCCAGAACTGATAGTTACCCACTTCGGAATGAATGCCGTAGGCTTTCGTGCGGTCTGGTGTGAGCCGGAAATTCGTGCTGACACTTGGGCCGAGGGTGTAGTAGTCCACCGAGCGGTTCACCAGATCGACGCGCGCCACGCCCATCAACGAGCGACGGTTCACCGGATCGGACATGCGAAACAGTCCGGTGTAGAATCCCGGATCATCGTACAAGTCCTGTCCGAAGCCAGCGTTGATACGACCCATGCCCTCTTCGTAGAAACTTTGCGACAAGTCCCAGCGATCCACCTGTTTGAGCGTGACCGCGTCATACACCAGCACGTCATCCGACGTAAAGAAATACATCAAGTCGCCCGACGGCGAGAAGATGATCTGCGCGTTATCGCGCTCCTCGTCTTTCGGCCACGCGATGGTATCGGTCACCACGCGCTTGGCCAGGTCATAGCGCAACAACATCGGCCTGGAAATTTCGTACCGGTCCAGCAGTTTGGTGAACTTCTTCACCAGCATGATGGCAAATCGCTCTTTGGGGTCGACGTTCATGCCGTCAATCTGTACCGTCGTGTTCCCCGTGTTGAGCGTGAACTTGCCGGTGGTCTTGCGGCTGGCAATGTCCACGATTTCGACCCAATCACTGCGCGGATTGCTGACGTAGAAGTTTGCGCGATTGGTGGACAGCGTGAGATCGGTCGGAATACCGATGGACATCTGAATGGAGTCACGCAAGGTCAACGTGGCCTCGTCAATCACGAGGATTTTGTTGGCGTACGTGCCCATGTAAATCGTGCCCGACGGTGCCTGCACTGACGCGGCGCTCGCAGCGGGCGCCTGCGCCCGGAGTACCAGGGGTGCCACACTCATCGCGCCGACCAGCAGCGCGCCGAATCGCTGACGGGAACGACTCATGGGAAAATGAGATCGATCTTGCGCCAATCTTTCTGCGCGGCGGCGCACTTGGATACCCAATCGGGCGCGTGATTGTACAAGTCAGGCACATGCGCCGGCCAGAAGCAGGTGATGTGGCAATCGTACAAATCGCGCTCGACCGGTTGGCACAGCCCGGCCGTGCCGCCGCTGGAGTCGACTTCCCAGCCCGGTGAGAACACAAACGAACAACCCAGCGGGATATTCGGACCTGTGGGGTTTTGCAATCCCACCACATCTTGCGGGCCAAGGGTCTGCTCGTCCACGCGTCGCGCCTTCTGGTTTACGGCTTTCAGTCGTGCCATCATCGATCCTCAGTCAAACTGCTGAAGGAACTCGGGGCGACGCTCGGCGATCGTCGCATACACTTCGAGACAGGTGTTCGTCCAACTGCGAATCCACTCGCAGTAATGCAGGTTGGCTTGCTGCGTGTCGCCATACCGTGTGTGCGCTTCGTGATAACATCCGCCGGCGCACAGCGGTCGGGCCCAACACGTGCTGCAATCGGTTTTATTTTCGATGTGGTGGCGCGCCAGATAGTCGTCCTGCAACTCGCGATTTACGCCGCCGGTGACCGTACCCAGTTTGTGCGAGTCCGAACCCGCAAACCGGTGACACAGCGCCACATCACCGTCGGTGGCCACACCCATGAGCCCCATGCCTGCGCCGCACGGATGCGACTTGCTCAGGCCCTTGTGAATTTCTTCCAAGGTGTCGCGCACATTGGAAAACCGATGCCGCTTGCCGGCCAGCGCGTATTCCAGATACTCGGCCGCCAGAAACCTGAACTGGCCCAGCATCTCAAAAAACCCTTCATCCTGAATGGCATAGTCGCGTTGCCACGACGTGGTCACGGGCGCGAACCCCACTTCAAAAAATCCCATCTCGTCGGCCAGGTGCCGATAGATGCTGACCACATCCAGATTCTGTTTGGTCAGTGTGACGCGCGCACCAACCGGACGGCGCGGTTTGCGCGCCAGAAACTCCTTCACGTTCGGTGCAACGGTATCGTACGATCCCATGCCGTTCTTGAAAACCCGGAACTGGTTCTGCTGCTCCCGGCCACCATCCATCGACACAGTGACACCCACATCGTTCTCCACCAACCAGTCGATGATCTCGGTGCGCAGCAACGTGCCGTTTGTGGTGAGACTCACATCCACGGCTTTGCCCAACACCGCGCCCCGCTCACGCGCGTACGACAACGCACTTTTGAGCACTTTGAAGTTGAGCAGTGTCTCGCCACCAAAAAACGTGAGGTGTACGATTTTCTGATCGCCCGACTCGGCAAACATGAAATCCACACTCTGCCGTGCGGTGGCTTCGTCCATGAAACGCGGCTTCGTGGACGCTTCGGTGATCTTGTCTTCGCCGTATTCGTAACAATACGTACAGGCGAGATTACACTTGCTGGTCACGTTCACAACCAGCGTCGTGAGCGGCACGCGTTTTCGCGGTGGTGCCGCAACGGGTGCCGGCAGAGCCGCTCCCGCCGCGGCGGCCGTCTCGTCGGCACCTGGTTGGGGCAATCGTTTTTCAAAGGCGTTGATGGCCCGCACGCGTACCAGTTCTTCCACAGCCTCTTTCACATCGGGCAGGGGGAATTGCGGTGCGAGTGACAGCGCGAGATCGGCCGGCTCGTAATCTCGCTGTCCAAGCGCATCCAGCACCGCTACCGATACGTCGTCCAGCCGAAACACGGCGGCCGAAGGCACGAGATAGACATAGGGCGCGCCGTCGCCCGCGAAGCGATGATACTCACCACGCCGGAACATGGTCGTGGTGAGTTTGGCGGCCGGCAGGGCCGTTGACGTCGCCGGCGTCGTTGCCGTGCGCGTAGTTGCTGTGGCGTCAGGCGACGTCGCCGACGGCTTGATGGCCGCGGTCACGGCGCGGTCCTGGCTGGCACAAAACGCACGTACAGCGGCACCGTGACAATGAGTTGCGCGCGCGCGCGCATGGGACGCGCACCTTTCTCGGGCGGTTGCCATGTGGCGGCCACCCACACATCGCCGATGTTGTTGCGGTTGCCACTGCGGAGCGAATTCGGGCCATCGACCGCTGGGGTGAACAAACCCTTCGCGTCTATCTTGCCGACAAACTTCACGTCGTCATCGGCGTATGTCACGCCGTACTCCTCGACACTCCAGGTCGCATCAACAATGCCAATCTCAAAATCGTCGTTCGTGTCGGCTTTGTTGTCGGCCCCGTGGCTGAATGCGACGGCATCGAATTGCTGGAACTGCTTGGGGAAGCCCACACCGCCGGTGCGCGCCAATCCCGCCAGCGGCGTCACCTTGATGCGACTCACCTTGTCGTACACCGCCACCGCACCGCGACTGGAGGCACCCGCCACGAACACGTCGCGCGCGCCAATTGCGGCGCCGGAATCGACATCCACCTTGAGCGCGATGGAGTCAGGCGTTGACCGCACCACATTCGTCACGCGCACGCCTGGCCCGAAGTCGATGGTGCCTGGTTGCACGCGCGCCGGGAAGTTGGCGCCGAAAATGGTGATGTCCTGTCCCTTCATATTCGACTTGAGCCCGCGCTTCGACACACCACCCACCATCACACCGCCCGTGACCCGCGCGAACGACACGTCCATACCAAATTCGTCGTAGCCGCCCTTGTACCAGCGACCCGACATGGTTTGCCAGCCGGGCTCGATGAACATCACTTCGCGCATACCGGTGTCGGCCGCACTTTCCGTGGAACGCCCGCGCCACTGAAATCCGGTGTACACAATACTCTTGCCCGTCCGCGTGACCACGTGGCCGTTGTTCGCATATCGCATGGTGGTGCGTGTCGTGAATTCGTCGTCCTTCCCGGGCGCTTTTGTCACCGTGGTGCGTCCGAAAAACGCGCCCTTGCCCGCTTCACTGCCGCTCACAAACCATGAGCCCTCAATGTTCGGTGCGCGCATGGTCGCCGTCCACGCGGTCCATTCGGGCGTCCTGAGAGGAAACGTGCGCGCGAGATGGCCAATGGCCACATCCATTGGGTGGGGTGCATTGGCGCTGTCCGGCGGCGCTGGTCCACCGCGGCGAAATGCCTGGAAATCCGAATTGGGATACAGACCGCGGTGGGTCGCTACCAACAATTCCCACTCCCCCCGCGTCCGACGCTGCAGCACCGCACGACCCATGGAGTGACAAGCTCGGCACGTACGATTGGTCGCCGCGTCGCCCGTGTACTGATAGTTGATCATGCGACGTTCTGCATCGAACCGACCAGGTTGCGCTTCGGCCGGCGCGAGCCCCTGATTGTTGCTGAGGTAGCGCACAATGGTGCGTGCATCGTCCGGTTTGAGCACGACGTCGTTGAGCGAGGCCATGCGACGTACTGTCATCTCCCACCCTTCGGGCGTTTTGCGCAGGTACGACAGGCGCTGTATTATGCCGCCTGCGTCCCGTTCGTGACATTCGGTGCAGTTCTGAATGATGCTTGGTTCGTTGATTACGAACCCGCGGGTCGTGTCGCGCGACGCCCCGCCACCGGAACGACCTCCCTGCGCCAGCGCGCTGGAGGCCACAACACTCACGGCGAGCACGGCGTAACGCCAATCGGGACGCACAGTCATCAAAGCGAGGCGGTGAAAGCGTTGTTGAACGAACGGCAACTCAATCTGCTGGGCCAGCCTATGCTCCCGAACCGCACGTGTCAAGCAAAGCGAAGAATTCCCTTTGCCACCAGCACGGCCAACGCTCCAATAACGTCGACAATGGGCGCGCCACCGGCTTGCGCGCAGTAGGCCAGATACAGGGCCGGGACGTCGGTGTGTTGGGGGGCGAGGCCGGCCAGTGCGATTAAGTCCACGTTGCGGAGATACCGAATGCCCTCGGGAAAGGCCGGGACCACCAGATGGTCCCGCAGCACTACCGTATGCCCTTCGACGACGGGTTGTGCTTGTCGAACCACACCAGGCGCGGCGCGTACCTGCAGGGTCTCGACGCTTCGAATAGCCGCAAAGGCGGCCACCACGTCCTGGTCCTGCCGAAGGGCGGCCACATTGGGATCACTCCCGCCGTCCAGCACATCTGGTCCCACGCGGTTGCCCCAGAACTCGGCGGGGTAGACGGCGGCGGCTTCACGAGCCAGTTCGCCAAGCTGGCGACGCAGGCCCATGCCCATGTCCCGCTCGCGCGCAACGAACAGCGACATGGCCGCGGGTTCGATTGTCGCATCGGCCAGCACGCTGTGCACGACGACGGCCGCCAGCCATCCGGACGCCAGCGCCTTCTTGACGCCAAAGGAAGACAGGGGATCGATAAAGGACGCCGCATCACCCGCAATGAGCAGTCGCGCACGTGGCGCCACGTCACACGCATACGACGACGCGTCACGCGCCCACGGCGCCCCAATTGGTCGCGCTTGTTCGGTCATGGTACGAATCAGCGACGTGCGCGCGAGTTCCTCGCGATACGTCTGCGGCAGCCGCCGACCGCGCGCAATATCCGTGCGTGCCGGGTCCAGCATCACCGTGACCTGACGCCGGATGCGCGACACCGGCACCGACCACGCCCATCCACCCGGAAAACTCTCCACGTACGTATGCGAATCGTTCGCAAGCGCCCAATTGGGGCGCCGTTCCCACACGCCAACAATGGCCGTCGTGCGCGGGCCCGCGGCTACCCGTCCCGACTTCGCACGAGACATCAACCCCGAACGGCCGGTGCAATCAATCACCCAGGGTGCGGAAAGATGTCGCAAGGTTCCGCGCTCTTCGTACGAAATACGCCAGTTGCCATCGCTGTCGGGCACCACGCGACGCACGTTGGCATGCCGGTGCACCTTGGCGCCAGCCAGTTGCGTTTGGTGCAGCAACACGCGATCGAGTGCGTCGCTTGGCAACTGCCACCCGAATTCGCCATTTCCGAATGACTCAACGCGTGCGTCGCCCTTGCCCCATTGGACGGTGTGCCCCGTTGACCGCACGAAACCGGCGCCATTCATCGCGTCCAGAACGCCAATACGTGCCAGCAGCTTGCCGCAACTTGGAGTGAGCGACTCGGCCAGCGCGGGTCCCCGCGGAGGTCGCGTGAGCACCAGGACGCGATGACCCCAGAGGGCCAGCATGCGCGCCGCTGCAGCACCCGCCGGGCCACCGCCGAGTACGGCGACATCGAAGGGGCTCACGTGGGCAGAGCGCAGGGAATCAATCGCAGGAGTGACGTTGTAAGTGGGTTCGGGGAAGAATGGCGTGGCTGCGCCTGGCGCGCTACCGCTGAGTATCCGACGAAGCCGCACCGAGCTATTGTGAGGCGATCATGACTCTCCTTCCGTTATTCGATCACACGCTCAAGGGCGCTGCAACGCGTGTTGCGCTGGATGTGGACACGGCTGCAGGCGAGACGCACACGTTCACCTTTGGTGATCTCGAGTCGCGCAGCAATCAGTTGGCACAGACCCTTTGCGATCGCGGCATTCGTCGCGGCGACCGACTGGCGTTTCTGTTGGCCAATCGCGTGGAAATCATCGATCTCTATATTGCCTGCGTGAAACTGGGTGTCATGATGGTGCCCATCAACGTGCTGTATCAGCCACGTGAAATCGCGCACATTGTTGGCGACGCTGCACCTATTGCGGTAGTGACGACCCCAGAGCGCATGTCGGACCTCCCGGTCGGCGTGCCGGCCTGGAATGTTGACGAGCTGTCGGCCGACGCGACACAACGCAGCGCGGTGACGGCTCGCCCTGACGTCGTGCGCGAAACGGTGTGCGATGCGGACACGCCGATGGCGCTGGTTTACACGTCGGGCACCACCGGCGCGTCGAAAGGCGCCATTCTGACGCACGGGAATTTCGCGGCCAATGGCCTGGTGCTGAACGCTGCGTGGGGCATGCGCTCGGACGATCGGTTGCTCACCACGTTACCGCTCTTTCACGTGCACGGCCTGGGCAATGCGGTGCACTGCTGGCTGCTGAGTGGGTGTCATATGAAATTAGTGGCGCGTTTTGACGCGTCGAAATCGGCCGAGTGGTTTACGACCTACCGGCCGACGGTGTTTTTCGGCGTGCCAACCATGTATGTGCGTCTGCTCGATCTCGAAGCGGATATCGCCCGCGACATTGGCGCACACGCGCGGCTGTTCGTTTCAGGATCGGCGCCATTGCCCGCACACGTGCTGGAAATGTTTCGCGATCGCTTCGGGCACGTGATTCTCGAGCGCTATGGAATGACCGAAACGCTGATGAATGTGAGCAATCCCTATTTCGGCGAACGCCGAGCGGGAACCATTGGCCGGCCGCTGCCGCTCACCGCTGTGCGTATCGTCGACGAGCAGGGAACTGACGTGGCCGACGGCACCAGCGGTGAACTGTGGGTGCGTGGTCCCAACGTGTGCGCCGGCTATTGGCGACGCCCCGAGGCCAACGTCACGGCGTTTACGGATGGTTGGTTTCGCACCGGCGACATTGGGGTACGCGCCAGCGATGGCTACATCACCCTGGAAGGGCGGCGCAGTGAATTGATCATCTCGGGCGGCTTCAATATTTATCCGCGTGAAATTGAAGAAATCCTGATGGAGCAACCCGGCATCCGCGAAGCCAGCGTCGTGGGCGCGCCGGACCACGCGCGCGGTGAAGTACCGGTGGCCTACGTCGTGAGCGATAGTCCAATTGATGTCACCGGCTTGACCGCGTTGCTGCGATCGCAGTTGGCATCATTCAAAGTCCCGCGCGCTTTTGTTCGCCTGGACGCGTTACCGCGCACCGCGCTCGGTAAAGTGCAGAAGCACCTGCTGCCGCCGGTATCATAACGTGAGCCCGGCGGTCCTTTCGCTGCTGGCGCTCTTGCTGGTGATTGCCGCCAGTCTCACGTCACGTATCAATGTCGGTCTGCTGGCGGTTGCGTTTGCGTGGCTGATCGCTGTGTTTGCAGCCGGATGGAAAGTTGATGCGGTCATGGCGACGTTTCCCAGCTCGCTGTTTCTCACGCTGCTTGGTGTGAGCGTGCTGTTCGGAGTGGCGCAGGCGAATGGCACGATGGAAGCGGTGGCGAATGAGGCGGTACGCATGCTGCGCGGTCGCAGCGCGGCACTGCCGCTGCTGTTCTTCGCCGTGTCCTGCGCCATTTCCACGGCAGGTCCCGGCGCCATTTCGGCGACGGCGCTGATGGCGCCACTCGCACTGGGCATCGCGGTACGTGCGGAGATACCAGTGTTGCTGGCGGCACTCATGGTGGGGAACGGTGCGAATTCGGGAAATCTGTCGCCAGTTGGTGCCATAGGCATGGTCGTGCATTCGCTTATGGCGAAGGCCGGATTGCCTGGCAACGAGTGGAACGTGTATGCAGCCAACTTCACGGCGCACGCGTTGGCGGCAATGCTCGCGTGGGCGTTGTTTGGTGGCCCGGCATTGCGGCGAGTCGCGGCGGTACCCATTGGCGAGCGCACCACACAAATCAGCGCGCGGCATTGGGGCACCTTGGGTGTCATCGCTGCGTGGATCGTCGCCTTGGTGTTCTTCAAGGTGAGTCCGGGGCTGTCGGCGTTCGTCGCTGCCAGCATCCTGATTCTGGCAAGATTGGGCGATGACGCCTCGGCCACGGCACGTGTGCCCTGGTCAGTGATCACGATGGTGTGCGGCGTGAGCGTACTCATTGGCGTACTGGAAAAGACCGGTGGCATGGATCTCTTCACGACGCTTTTAGCGCGACTCGCGACACCGGATACCGTCAATGGCACCATCGCCGGCATGACCGGACTCATTTCCACCTACAGTTCTACGTCGGGCGTTGTGTATCCGGCGTTCTTGCCCGCTGTACCCGGATTGGTACAGAAACTCGGAGGTGGCGACCCCATGCAGATTGCCATGAGCATTTCCGTGGGGGCCGCCCTGGTGGACGTGTCCCCATTGTCCACCATTGGTGCGATGTGTATTGCCGCGCTGCCACCGGGTCAGGACAGTAAGCGCCTGTTTCGGCAGTTGTTGTTCTGGGGATTTTCCATGACCATTGCCGGTGCCGTGTTCTGCCAGCTGTTCATCAGGTACTTCGCGTGAGGTCCGTTGGCTCGCAACAAGCGTTTGCGACGCCGGAGGTTGGCGCGTAGACTCCTGCTTCCCCGTTGGAACCGCCATTCCGGCGCGTTCAGCGTGCCTTCAACCAAACGATAAATGACCGAAGCGACTGCCGTGATCAACGCGACTACTTTGGGCGGTTCGATCACCTGCAAGGATGTGGAGGCTTCGATTCGCTTCTACCGGGACGCCATCGGCTTCGCCGTGTTGCAGACCTACGAGAACGAAGGGAAAGTCGCCAGCGCCGTCGTCGGGGCTGGCGGGTGCCACCTTGTTCTCAACCAGGACGACGGAAAACTTGGCTGGGATCGAATCAAGGGGCAGGGGTTCTATTTGCAGATCAACGTGGCCGCCCTGGCGGATGTCGATGCGGCGGCGGCACGAATCAAGGCGGCGGGCGGTGCGCTGCTGAGTGAGCCGGCCGATCGTCCGTGGGGCGTGCGCATGTTCCAATTTCACGACCTGGACGGGTTCAAGTTGGGCGTTTCCACGCCGCTTCCGGGGTAACATCTGGCGCGCGCGGTGTCAGGCATGATGTCGCCATGAATGATGCCGAGTCAGTGCGGGCGGTCCACATCCACCCCTGGACACGTAGTATGTGTACACATACTATGTGTAAATGAAGAACATTACTTTGGCGCTCGATGACGAAACGCTCGCGGCAGGCCGCGCTTACGCGCAGCGTCATCACACGACGCTGAATGCGCGCGTGCGCGATCGGTGTTGAGCCAGATTTCGTTTTGGGACGCACTCATTGTGTCCGCGTCTGCATCAAGTGGGTGCACCACGCTGTACAGTGAAGACTTGAATGCCGGTCGGTTCATTGATGGCGTGCGAATAGTAAACCCGTTCGTGTAGGAGTGCCGCGCGCTACAGCACCGCCTTCGGCACTATGCGCCTCCACCAGACCGCGATGCGTTTCCCAATCCTGACGCCGCCGTCAGGATTGAACTCCGGTGTGGTGTGCCACGCGTTCTCGGGCCGCATATCCACGTCCATGGCACGCGCGAGATCGCCCGCGATCCGCGCGTCACGGACCACCGCGATGCACTCGGTGTTCAGGTTGGCGCTACGAGGGTCAAGGTTAAAAGTCCCGATGACCGCGATGTGGTCATCAACGACCATGGACTTTGCGTGGAGCCCGAAAATGGGCGCGTAGTCAAGCGTGGTCTGCAACGCACCGGTCATCACCTGGCGCCGCACGGCCGCGTCGGGCTTGAACTCGTAGAGCTCGACTCCCATGGCAAGCAGCGCATCGCGTTCGCGCTGATAGCCGCTGAATGCTTCGAGATTGTCCGTTGAGGCAAGGCTGTTGGTAAGAATCCGCACGCGCACGCCGCGGGCGATGACCTCGCGGAAGAGATCCTGACTGAGCTGCGTGGTCACCAGGTAAGGAGACTGAATCGTTACTGACTTCCGAGCTCCCCTGATGAGCCGGATGAGCGCATCGGTGCTGGCGCCCCCACCGCCCAGTCCCTCAGTTCCCGCGTTCTTGCCCGGGGCGTCCGTGAAAAAGGTGACGCTGTCCGACCACACCAACGCGCCCGATGCGCGGATGCGATCGAACGCCACCGGCACCGAAGTGATGCGTTCGCGCACCTGCGGCCAGTAGTTGCCGGGATCGCAGGCGTAGTTATGCAAGTCGCGATAGACGGTCGCCGTATCCGGAGTGATAGCGGACCGGACCAACGCCCCGACCGGGACGCTGAGCGCGTCCTGCCAGAACAGGTCGAACGAGCGTTGCACGTCCGCCGATGCACCGCCCAGCAGCAGGACGTCGCGATCGCGAAAATTGTACTCGTGGTCGTAATCGAAATATTCGTCGGCGATGTTGCGGCCGCCGGTAATCACAACCTGCCCATCCACAATGAAGGTCTTGTTGTGCATGCGCTGGTTGAAGCCGCGGAAATCGGTCGTGAGGTTGAAGAGCTTCGTCGGGAGATTCTTCCCGATGTTGGCGGTCGGGTTATACAGCCGGATTTCGAGATTCGGGTGCGCATCGAGCGCGAGCAGCGCGTCACCATCCGCCTTGAGCATGAAATCGTCAACGAGCAGCCGCACGCGCACGCCGCGGTCGGCGGCACGGAGCAGGTAGTCCACCGCAATCAGCCCGACGTTGTCCGCCGTAAAAATGAAGTACTGCACGTCAATGGTGTGCTCGGCAGCGTCGGTGAGCCAGGCACGTGCGACCATGGATACGTCGCCTTCTTCAAGCGTGTAGACGCCAGTCCTGGTACGCATCTGCGAGCCCACCGGAGCGAGGTACTCGGAGAGCTTGGCGCCGGTGGTCTGTACCTGCGCGCAAAACGCGGGGTCGGCGGCAACGCGGCGGGCGGGCACGGGTTCGCACGCAGTGAGAAGCCACGCGGTGGCGACGGCGGCGCCGGCTTGCCAGCGGGTATTCACGGCGTCATATCGGCGCGATAACTGATCGCGAATTCAATGAACCGCGAAATGTTCACAATCGTCGCTGCACGAAACCGAATCGTGTGCGCATCCACACGCTCTGTTCCCGGCAAATACGACATCATCTCGGCCGGCGTGTAACTCTTGTACGAGAGTTCGAGCTGGAACGGTCCCGCCGCAGGCGTGGGTTTGAAGTCCTTGAGGCGCGAAATTGCGGCCTTTGCCTTCGCACGGATTAACGCCTGCGATGCCTCGGGAGTCATGACCGCAGCCGCGTGAAAACTGATGGACCGTTTCACCACGGCGCCCTCCACGTTGCCGGTGAAGGTTTGCACTTCGCCGACCGCTTGTTCGTCGCCCGACACCATCACCACGGGCACGCCGAAATACCCGGCAATGGTCGCGTTAATCGATCCTTCCGACATCGGCCGGCCATTGAGTTTCACCGCCGAGAATGTCGCGCTGGAAATCGTATGCGCGCGGACACCCTGCGGATTCGTCGTCGCGGAGTGATACCCAATGAACATGACCGCACTGAAGGTGGAGTCGATGCCTTCCATCATCATCAACGGTCGTGGCGATCCGCGTACGATTGTGACGCCCGCCGGAAACCGGTCGATGAGCAGGTTTTGCATGTTGCCGTGCGCGTCGGCGATGACGAATTCTGTGGCGCCCGCTTCACGCGCACCCGCAATGGCCGCCAACGCCTCGGCCGTCATGTACTCGCGAAATTTCGCGTACTCAAACCCCGTGGGGCCGAGCTGCTCGGACGTGACCACGCCGCCAATGCCCTCCATGTCGACCGAGATGAAGACCTTGATGGGGCGCTGCGCTGCGAGCGGACTCGCGATCAGGGCGAGAAGTATTGCCGCTCGTGCCACGGCGTTGCGTGTCATCATCGTCGTATTCCGATTGAGTGGTGTGGCGGGAAGGTCATCATGGCGTGCCGAGTAGACTCGGCGCATCGCTTGGCGTCCCATTCAAGTTCATCAGGCGGACGGGTGTGTGACACGCCGCAATAACATGCATCCAGGACCAACACACGTGTTTCCAGGAGGCCCGCTGTGACTGTTCCAGCGCCGACGTTGATGACTGCGGAGGAGTTGTGGGTTTATGAGCCGCCTGATAAGCGGGCAGAGCTCGTGCGCGGACGACTGCTCGTGCGCGAACCGCCGGGTTATCGCCATGGGGTTATTGAGGTCCGTCTGGTCGTCGCCCTCAGCAATCATCGCGCCGCTGAACAGCGTACCCTCGGTCTTGCCAAGCCTCGAGGCCAGCTTGTATGTGGTGGTGTTGGCTTTACGCTGCAGCGCAATCCGGATACGGTGCGCGCGCCGGCCATCTCGTACATCAGGCTTGAACGCTGCCCTCCGCCAGATCTACTGAGTTACCCGGAATTTGCACCAGATTTGGCGATTGAAGTGCGATCACCATCTAATCGCGCTGGCCGTATGCTGGCCAAGGTCGCCGATCTCCTCAATGGGGGGGCGCAGTTGGTTTGGATTGTCGACCCCGAGCGCCAACAGGCCCACGTGTATCGAGCCGATGGCAGCGACGCAACACTCACGGCCCCTGATTCGCTGAGTGGTGAAGACGTGCTTCCCGGTCTTGCAATTCCGCTGTCAGCCTTACTGGACTGACGTGTTGGTCAATCCGTATGACTGGCAGGCGGAATTGCAGTGACCCTCGACGTGCCGCAGCAGAACGCGACTGCCGGGCACGTTGCGACATTACGGTGTCTTTTTTGACATCACGGTGCCCTTCACGACTTCTTCCCCCTTGGGCGTCTTGTACGTCGCGACCATGTTGCCCATGAGCATAGTGCTGTCGCTCATGACCGTGGCCACGCGCGTGGTCACCATGACACCTTTGCGGAGCACGCTTTCGTATTCTGCCGACTGAATCACGAGACTGTCGCCTGACATCGACGCCATCGCCGCGACATTGGGACGACCTTCAAGACTGATCGACCATGTGGCGCCGTCAGCGGAACCAACCAGCGTGCTTGCGACCGGATTGGCGGCGCCTTCGAGTGTGGCCGTTGTCGCCCACGTTCCAGCGAAGCTGGCCGGTGTTCTGGCCGGGGCTGCCATCGCCATGGCCGAAGCGTCTGTGGAATCGGTTGCCGCCTCCTTGGCGCCTCCGCATGCGGTGAGCGCGGTGAGCACGAACATGGCCGGTACAACACGGATGGTCTTGAGCATGGATTCCTCAGAGAGTGAAGGCGGAAGCGGCCAGGCGTAGCCTGTTCGCAACATAGGCGTTGCAACAATCCGGGAAAGTGGCACCACCGTGGCCTGACCGTAAGAGCCACGGGCACACATTTCTGCCGACCGGAGGTTTTCCATCGCGGGCTTCAGAAATCCGAATCCGCTCACCGCCGAAAATGAGGCTTGACGAGAGTTCAAATTAGGTTAAACTAAACGATGAATTCTGGCCGACTTAATCACACATCTCACGCGGCCGCCGCGTTGAGCCCCGCGCGGACACCGCCCCACCAGCGTGCGATGCGCGCCTGTTCGCGGTCATTTCTGGCACTCGCAACCCTCGTGTCGCAGGGCTGCACCAGCATCCTCCTGCCCGAAGCGCCATCGACCGATGACGTGCTCGAAGGCCCCATCGACAATCTGACTGTCGAGCAACGCGCCGCATTTATGCGAGGTGACGCCGAATTCGTGCGCACCTTTGCGGAACTCGACGGATTGGGTCCCATTTTCATCGCGCAATCGTGCGAGTCGTGTCATGCGGGCGATGGCAAGGGACATCCGCTGTTCAACATCACGCGATTCGGCAAACGCACAGGTACCGAATTCAGTGCCATGCCATCGGACGGCGGTCCGCAATTGCAGCAGCGCGCCATTCGGCAATATCTGGGCGAGGTCATTCCCGGTTCGGCCAACGCCATCTCGCGTTTCACGCCGCCGGCCGTGACCGGACTGGGGTTGCTCGAAGCCGTGAGTGACGCGGACATTCTCGCGCGCGTTGATGAACATGACGCGAACGGTGACGGCATTTCGGGTCGCGCGCACTGGGCCGATTCGACCGAGCTGGTAAGCGCCTCCATTGCACGCAGCGCGGGCTTGTCCCCGACGGCCACTCGCCATCTGCCGGTGGGCGGAAAATACCTCGGCCGCTTTGGCAAGAAGGGGCGCGTTGTCACGTTGCTGCAGCAAACGGCGCAGGCCTATCTCGAAGACATGGGCATCACGAGCGCGCTGTTGCCGCACGACATCGTGAATCCGCAAGTGGGGGCGCTCGCGCACGATGACGTGGTCGATCCCGAAGTGGCATTCAGTGTGGTCGACCGCGTGACTTTCTATTTGCGCACCCTGCGACCGCCGCCGCGTCGCGAAGTGAATCACGTTGACGTAAAGGCCGGCGAAGCGTTGTTCGTCAGTACTGGATGCGCGGGGTGTCATACCCCGTCCATGCGTACGGGCAAGACCGACATCGCCGCACTCAGCGAGGTGCCGTTTGCACCGTTCACGGATTTGCTGTTGCATGACATGGGGCCCGACCTCGACGACAAGTACACCGAGGGCAGCGCGACCAGCGCGGAATGGCGGACGGCCCCGTTATGGGGCGTCGGCCTGGCGGAAGGGTCGCAGGGCGGAACGGGCTACTATCTGCACGACGGGCGCGCGCGCACGCTGCGCGCCGCAATTGGATTTCATGGCGGAGAAGGCTCCAGAAGTCGCGCGGCTTTCAATTCGCTCAACGCCACGCAACAGGAACATCTGTTGCGCTATCTGAGGTCGCTGTAAATGAAACAACTGAACAGGCGTGCGTTTGTCACGACGTTGGAGACCATTGGCATAGCCTGTGTGGTGCCCGGCTTGCTCACCTCGTGTGCGTCGGTGCGTTACGCAAAGTCCACCGTGGAAAACGACCGATTGGTGGTGCTACGCACTGATCTGTCCGCCTCCGGCACTGTGTTGGTGGAAACGCCCGATGAACAGCTCCCCATATTTCTGCGCCGGGTGAGTGAGACTGATTTTGTCGCGCTCTCGACCAAGTGTACGCACCGCGGATGTCAGGTTGAGCACGCCGGCACACAATTGTCATGCCCGTGCCACGGCAGTGTGTTTTCGCTGAGCGGCGAACGGTTGCAGGGACCGGCCGACCGTCCGCTCACACGTTTCGCCGTCAGTGCGGATGAGCGCAGCATTTTCATCAACCGCCGGGCGGTATCGGAATGAAGTCGAACACCCGCGCCCGGGTGTGTATCGCGTTGGCGCTTGCGTTGGGTCTACCCCTCTCACCAACGGCCGCGCAAGTCGATACAACGCGCCGTGATTCGTCGTCCGTGCAGAGCGCCATCTATCGTCGTCCGTTTATTGGCTCGGCCGGTTCCGCATCGATAGGCGGATACCTGGAGGCCAACGGCAACTATCTCGTGACCGATGGCGTGTCCGACGGGTTCTCCAGCGAAATGCGTCGATTCAACATCTTTCTCTTTGCGCCTGTGGGGCCGCGGCTTCGTTTTATTTCCGAACTCGAATTCGAACACGGTACCGCGGAAATTGCCCTCGAAACGGCGTTGCTGGATTTTCAGATATCGACGGCGTTGGTGTTGCGTGCCGGCATTCTCCTCCCACCAATTGGCGGATTCAATCAGAACCACGATGGGCCGCGCTGGGAATTTGTGGAACGGCCGCTCTCAGCCACCGAGATCATTCCGTCAACCTTGTCCGAAGTGGGATTTGGTGCCAATGGGCGGTTGTTTGCCGGGAAGTCGACCGTGACGTACGACGTCTATCTCACCAATGGTCTCAACGACGGTGTAGTGCTAAACCGGAGTGGTCGAACGCGCCTGGCGGAAGGAAAAGGCAGCGAGCAGTTGGCGGAGGACAACAATGGTTCACCGGCGTTCAGTACTCGAATTGCCATGCAGGACGGTCGGGTTGGCGAACTCGGACTGTCGTACTACACAGGCATCTACAACACGCATACGGTGGAGGGCCAGGTGGTGGACGTGCCGCGTCGACTGTCCATCGCCGCCCTTGACGCCAGTGCCCAGGTCTGGCGTGGTATCGATGTGCGCGGTGAAGTGGCGGTCGCCAGTGTCGACTTGGCCCCGTCGTTGGACGAACTGCAAGCCAGTCGCCAATTAGGCGGATTTGTTGACGTAGTGGTTCCGCTGTTTCGGCCGAGCTTTCGCACCTTGAAAGATGCCGTAGTGAGTGCGGCCGTCCGGCTCGAATACATCGATCTCAATGCCGGTCGTTTCGTCTCCACGGACAGTCGCATTTACGACGAGACCAGGGCGCTGTCAGTCGGGCTCAGTTTTCGGCCCGCAACCGGGACCATTTTTCGCGCGAATTATGTGCGCCAGCACTTTCGCGACCTCTTTGGCAATGGCACTGTAAGGACGGGCGGATTTCGCATGGGTGTGTCTACCTATTTCTGAGCAAGATTGCGATTGGCTCAATACGCACCCAAAGCCAGTAGAGGTCTGACAACTCGCAGCTGCAAGGCTGGCAGCTCCCGGCGTTCGTGACAGTTGCTCTGCAGCCCCTCTGCCGCAGTTCGTGCTGGCTGCGTCATTCGCCTTTTCCGCCGTTCGTCCGCCGTCAATCCTGTACAAGCCGTTGCAGGTCACGCCACTCCAGAACTCCGCCCTACTCGCCAACCGCTTCGCCTGTACATTCGGCGATCAATTTTACGGGGCCCATGCAGGCATCCGAAGGGCCCGCGCAAAAAGCCGAGAAGCTGGACCCCGAACCACGGCGCGCTGGTACCGGGGCGCGACTAGAACGTGCGCACTCTGCTGAGTGGCGTGGTTGAGCACGGCGTCAATCATGGCGGCCAGATTGGCCTGCTCAAACGAGCACGGGTTGCACGCCAGGCGAAGAGTATCACCGAAATCGAATCGTCTGGCTGAGGGCACTGGCGAGCTGCGCCGTCATCGCCTAGATCGAAGCAGTGACTTCCATTCCGCCCCCGCCAGACGCCTTCTCGTTGCAGATAGAGGCCGTGTTATCCCGGCTTGGCCGCATGGTGCGCGCAACGGGCTCGCGGTACGGGGTGGGCGATGAAGAGGCGGGAGCGCTCATGCAGGAAGTTCGCATCCGTTTGTGGCAAGCACATGCCAATAGTGAGGAGATTGGTCGGCTGCCGACGTCTTATGTATATCGGACGGCCACCACGGCGGCCCTCGATCTGGTGCGCCGACGCCGGCGACACGAGGATCGTGAGCCAACGCTCGATACAGCGCCGACGGCGGCACTCGTTTCGCGTTCCGGTGCCGATGCGGACCTGCTGGCATCCGATTTGGGCGCGGCAATCATGCGGGAGCTGAATACCATGGTCGAAGCACGTCGCGTTGTTGTGCGTATGCACCTGGCCGGATACGAGCGCGAAGAGATGACGTCGCTGCTCGGTTGGTCCGACGCCAAGGTGCGCAATTTGTTGTATCGAGGACTGCAGGACCTGCGTGAGCGGTTAACGCGCGCGGGCTATCAATGGCCGGATGTCTCATGAGCGATCCCTCATTGCGCGCGGCGTATCAGAGCGCGGTTGAGAAGAACGCGCCTACCAACCGCGATGGTTGTCCAGGCGCCGAAGCGCTGAGTGCGCTCGCCGCGTCAACACACGTTGGGGACCACGCGGCCGAGTCCGCGATGTTGGAGCATGTGCTCGCGTGCGCGCGGTGCCGCCCGGAGTTTGGCTTGTTGCGCGTTGCGAACGTGGCCACACAGGGCGATTCGCGCTGGGCACGGACCCCATTTACGATGCAGCAAGTTGGGCTGGCCGCGGCCCTGCTGCTGGCCGTCGGTATTGGTGGCGAGGCCTGGCGCCAGAGCCAGCAGGCCGAGACCAGAGCGACCCCACTTGATGCTGCTGATGTGGTGCTGGTGTCGCCTTTGGCGGGTCAGGTGCCGCCCGGCCGGTTTGTGTGGCGTGCGGTGCGCGGTGCGGCGGCCTATCAATGGGAAGTACTGGACAGCGCGGGCACGGCTGTGCTCCAGGGAACGACATCCGACACCACGGTGCAGCTGTCACCTACGGACAGTGCAACGGTGGCACGCCTTTCCCTTTTTGACTGGATGGTGACCGCGCGTCGCAGTGACGGGAACGAGCGGCGGTCGGCGTTGGTGCGCGTGCGTGGGCCGCTTAGCGAACGCCGCTAACCACCACCCGCCAGGGGTCACCGACAAGCGTAAACGCGCCCCACACCGACGGCGCCACGTTCCGCTTAATGGCCGCGAGTTTTGCGTTGCGCAGCGCATTGCCGACTGCGCGATGCCGGGCGAGTTGTTCGTACAATGTTGTCACCACCGGCACCACGTCACGGTCATTGACACGCCACGCCGTGGCAATCACGCTCTGCGCCCCCGCCTGCAGAAACGCGCCGGTCAACCCGCGCACCCCTTCACCGGCAATCACCTCACCGCCAATGGTGCGGCACGCGGACAGCACCACCAGTGACGCCGACAAGTGCAGTCGCGCAATTTCACTGCTGTCGAACAGGCCATCGTCGCCGGCACCGGCGGTGAGGGCGAGCGCCGCGGAAGCGCCGGACCATTCATCAACCACGGCGTGGGTCGCGAAATGCAGAACGTCGTACGAACCGGCGAGGCGCTTCACATCGTGCTCCGTCGCACTGGCCCCTGTGCGCACATCGGTAGCCCGAAGCAGGCGCTGAATAGACGCAACCTCGTTGCGCGCCCCACCAAGCCGCGGCATGAGCGCGGCACCGCCGAACAGCGAAAAGAACACACGCGTATCGGGCACCGTGTCGGTGGAGCGTTGGCGGACCACCTGCGCATCGGCCACGGCCAGCGTGCGTGGCGCGCGCTCGGATACGGATTGCGAAGCCAACCTGGCCAACACCGTGGCCGATGGCGCAACCGCCGTTTCAAACCGTTCCACCAGATAGCGACCGTCCGGAAGCCTGAGGACGTCGAATGGCAGTCGATGCAACACGCCTTCCGGCAGAAAAACAATGCGCGCAATACGCGCGCGTTCCAGGCGTGGTAACAGCGGCGCGATTAATGCCGACCCCAACGCGCGCGACTCGGTACTGGCATCCCGGCCGCTTTCGAGAAACGCGACCAGCCGACGGATGCGCGGAGCAATTTCATTGACCGACGGGATGTCATGCGCGGTCAAGGAGTCGCGCGTGAGCACAAAGGCCGTTCCCCGGGCCCCGTCCTCACCCGCATCCATCATGACAATGGCCGTTTGATTGTCCGGCAACGCACGCTGAATTTCGCTCACAGACATCACCGACTGCACCGATGAGTCGGCCGCAGTCTTCGCACTGGTATTCCAGGATGCCGCTAATGCCAATCGGTCCCGCAAGTCGCGCGCGCGGCGCCGTTCGCTTAGCGAGAACGCCACATTCATTTCGCCGGTGGCGGCCAGCGTCGAAATAAGGGTTGCATTGAACCACCCGTCGGACCGTCTGGACTGAACGCTCAATGTCTGCAACGACTGGTCGTTCAGCGAGGCCCGCCATGTATCAAACGTCTCGGCCGCAGCCAGTGCGGTGGTCGCGGCAGCTCTGGAGTTGCCCTGCATGGCCAGGGCGAGTGCGCGCTGCTCACCGGTCGCATAAATGAACCGCTTCTGACTGGGGTGCAGACTGGCTATCACGCGGTTGAGAATTGGCAAGGCTTTGTCTGCCTCCCCGCGACGGAGCGCCAATTCCGCATCTTCGGAAATCAACGCGCCGTTGAAACCGGTCAGCTTGTAGCGGTCAACGAGTGCGTGACGTTCGGCGGAGATGTCGGCGGCTTCGTCCATGCGGGCTTGTTGCATGGCAAGGTCATAGCGCACTGCCGAGATGGAGAAAATGGTGCCCGGTTCACCCAGACGGTCGGCTGCAGATTGCGCAGCGCGTACATGGCGTTCGGCCGTCGCGAAGTCGCCCGCGCGTTGCGCGCGTATTGCCTGCATTTTCAGCACTTCAATCATGCCCGCCAGATCGTCGACGCGCCGCATCAGCGAATCCGCGCGGGCCATCCACTGGCTATTGCTGGCCGCGTCGTAGAACAGTTGAGCAATCCACGCGCGGTTCATTGCAATCCACGCCGACGTGCTGACCGTGCCGGCGCGTTGCGACGCGTTCCACGCGGTGGTCAGATTTTGCAGCGCTTCGGGAATTTTCCCCAGCGAAATAAGATAGTAGCCGGCCCATTGTTTGGTCGCGGCCAAACCGGCGAGATCGCCGATGCGTTCCTGCATGGCCATGGCGGTCTGCATGGGGTCGCGCAGTGAATCGGTTTGCCCGGTGCGCGCGAATTCTGTGGCCAACGCAAACTGACAGGCGGCTTCGAGTCGAGGCAACCCGGCCCGCGATGCGATGGCAATGCCTTCGCGCGCGGTACTGCGTGCACGTTCCCGATTGCCCAAACGCGAGTGAATGTTGCTCTGACGGCAACGTGACGCGCCGTAAAGTGCGAGGTCGCGTCGCCAGTCGAGTGAGTCGCCGGCGGCCATACCCGCAACGGCCGCGTTGGCGCCCAGTACGCGCATGGACGTTCCGGAATACGCGAGAATCGCGTCCAGCGCCGTGAGGGTATCGTTCGCCTGGCGCGCGTCCTGTTCGAGCCGTCGAAACAAGGAGTCGGCGTTGTTGAAGTGCCCCCCATTGGCGGCGATGTGCGCTCGCCACAACAGGGCCTGCCGACCCAGATGATCGCGGCCGGTGCGCGCGATACGCGCGTACAGTGAGTCCGAGCGCGTGAGTTTGTAGCTGAGTCGCTCAGCGGTCGCGACGGCATACAGGGCGGGGCGATCGCCTGGGGCACGCCGCAACCGATCGTTCCAGGGCGCCACCCATTGGGGCAGTCGCATCGCATTCGCTGCAACCAGTGCCGAAGCACTGAGCGCGCGGGGCGACGTCGGGTCGACCACCAACGACTGGCCTGTGGGCGCTTGCCGTGTCCCGCCAGATTCCGCCCGTACGTCCTGCGAGGCGAAAGCCCGTGTCAAGTGTGCGGCCAGCATCGTCGTCACAATCAGGGCGAGGCGCATACCCTGCAAACTACCGTAGCCGAACTGAACGGCAAGCATCCTGCGACGAGTGAGACGTTTTTGCAACGGCCAACGTGATACGGTTACAGCGCGCACCGCCCCGGGCCGCTGCGCCAGTTACCTGGAGATTGTCGCATGTTGCGCACCACCCGAATGCTCCGTCGCTTAATCCTCCCCGGCGCCGTGTGTTTCGCGCAGGGAATGGCCACTGGTTGTACTTGCGATTCCCGTGGTTGTGACTCGGACGAACAGGTAGCGGCTGCCCGCATCACATTGACGGCCAGCACTGGCGCGCCCGAGTTGGTACCCGGCGGCACCGTGCAGGTGACGCTGACTCCAACATTTACGGCCGGCCCGACAAGGGCCACACTATCCGTGGCGAACGTGTTACCTGGTGGCGTGACGGCAACTCTTGTGCCGACATCGGTAGCGGCTGGCGGGACTTCGGTGCTGACGCTGACCGCCGACTCGACGGCGCGAGCCGGACGGTTTGTGTTCGATGTCGCGGCCGCAGAGGCGGGCACCAACTTTGGTGTAAACACGTCCACGACCTTGACCGGCAACGTGCTGGTGCCGTTCGGTCTGACGACACCAAACGGGCGCAGCATTACCGTTGGGACTGTCGAGGAATTCACGATTGGCGTGAGTCGCACGCCGTCATTTACGGCACCTGTTGGCATTGTGGTTGATGCCGCTACAGTTCCCGCTGGTACCGGCATTGTGATTGCGCCCCCTACGGTAATCGGCGCCAGCGCGCTGGTGCGCCTGAATGTGCCCCTCTCGGCGCCGACGGGGCAATATCTCGTGCGAACCATTGGTCGGTACGGCGCCAGTCTCGACACCGCGAGGTTTCTGCTTACGGTACTGGACGTCCCGGTGCCGCCAGACTTTACTCTTGCTTCCACACCGGCTACGTCTGCGATCGTCCCGGGTGGTACCGCCACCATGGACATTGCAACAACGCGGAATATTGGCACGCTGGGAATGGGCAACATTGTACTGACGGTGTCGGGTGTGCCGACTGGTGCCACTGCGACGTTTACCCCGTCGAATGTCGCGACGGCCAATTCGCAGTTCGTTGTCACCACCACGCCGACCATCGCTGATGGGTCGTATCCGCTTGTCATCACGGCAACTTTGGGTGCGTTGGCGAAAGCCGCTACGACCACGCTGGTCGTCGCCACTCCTGCCAACTTCGCATTGAGTCTCACGCCTGCCGCACTGACCGTCGCACGCAACGCCACCGCAGTAACGACCGTCGGCATTCAGCGCACTGGCCCGGTTGCAGCGGTGTCCATTGATGCCGTGTCGCTGCCGCCAGGCGTGACGATGACGCCAAACTCCATCGCCGCCACCGCGCAAAATGCCGCGTTGACATTCAACGTGAGCAACACGACGGCGCCGGGAACATATCCCATTATCATTCGCGGAATTTCCGGAGCGTTGGCGCGCACCACCACCCTGTCGCTCACCATTCCAATACCGCCGCCAAGTCCCGTCACCATTCAATTGTTGACGCCGAACGTTTCGGCGACCACTGGCAGTACCATCAAGATTCCTATCAGGCTCACGCGCACGGGCAACGCCATTGGTCAGTTACTGGAGCTGCGGCTGGCTGGATTTCCCATTGGCGGACACGCGTGGATTGCGCCGTCGGTCACGGTTGGTGACAGCGCGACGTTGACGGTGGTCGCGGGAACGCCTGGAGTGGCGAGGATTGTTGTCACGGCAGCGCTGGGCGCGTTCCCACCGTCAGATGTCGCCAACCTCACTGTCACACCCGCGACGGCCCCCGACTTCGCCATCCTACCCGCACCGCAAACGCTCAACATGTCGACGGGCAGCTTTATCCCAATGGGCGTTGAGATTTGGCGCACCAATGGTTTTACCGGTGCCGTATCATTTCAGGCGACAGGGGATATCGCGGGCCAGTATCAATTCCGCTTTTCGCTGACGCAAACTACCGGCTCGGCCGTAGGATTCGAGATTTATGCGAGTCCCACGGTGCCAGTAGGTCCGCATCTTATCTCCATTCGTGGCACGAGTGGATCGGTAGTGCGTGAAGTCACCATGACCATTGTGGTGAGCGAGCCGCCACCATACACGCCGCCTTACTATCCGAACGGCATCAGACGACCACCGCCCTGACGGTGTGGTACGGTGCGCGTCGTTGTTGACACCGCGCTCAGCCAACCGCAATGCGAGCCTATCTGCATTGCGGAAAACGGAACGCACCAATTCGCGTGGGATAACTCGTCGCGTCTTTCTTGAGATAGTCGCCGACGTACCAGATGGTGCAGTCGTCGCTGGGATGGACCGCAGTTTGCTTGCAATCCTGCCAACGCAACGTATTGGTTTGCGCCGCTTCGCCGGTGGCGAGGACGTTCTCGCGAAGTGTGAGCTGCCCGACGGGATCGGTGTTCGGGCGGCCCGCGAATCGTTGCCCCGAAACGTGCAGCACGCCACCAAACGAATACCCGAAGCCGGTGTTGCCAAACCGGTCAATTGCCGGACTGGCCATCCAGCGATACAGGCCGTCGGATGCATGGGTGCCTTGCGGAGACAACGAGACCTTGCGCACAGGCGCGACGCGAAACGCACACCAGCGCACTGCCCCGCCGCCCTGACTGGTGTTCACTGAATGCGTGGCGACATTAGATTGGCGGTTGCCAATGCGCCGATATACCAAACGCGCGATGATCTTGTCGCCCTGTGCATCTATCAAAGAGAGTGCGCAGTTTTGTTACTGCGGCAACATCACTTGTTCTTCTTTTTCGCCTTCGCAAGTTCGCGGTAGTATTCCTCAACCTGCGCTTTGTATTCGGCAGGAATTGGTGAACGCGCGCCCAGCGCCGGGCCCTTGTCGTCGCCCAGACCCAGTTTGCGATACAAGCCGAACTCAAACGACTTGAGTCCTTCGACCACTTGTGTCTGGAGCTGTTCGAGACCGTTGATATCGCTGAACTTTCGCGCGTCTTCCATGTCGCGAAGGTTCTTGATGAGCTGATCGAGGTCTTTCACGTCCAGGCCTTGCTGCACGAGGTCACGACGCAGGTTTTCCGCCTCCTGACGGCGCACCCCAGCTTCGCGCGACCACTGCCGGATGTCGTCGCTTGCATTGTAGCCAGCGCGGGCGCCGAGGGTGTTGTTGCCGCCGCCTCCGCCAAACTGGTTCCCGCCGCCAACCTGGTTACCACCACCGCGTTGGTTGCCGCCCTGTTGACCCTGGCCTTGTTGTTGACCGCCGCCTTGGCCCTGCTGTTGGCCCTGACCTTGGCCCTGGCCTTGTCCTTGACCTTGGCCCTGACCCTGACCCTGACCTTGTCCTTGTCCTTGGCCTTGACCTTGGCCTTGACCTTGGCCCTGGCCTTGACCTTGGCCTTGTTGGCCCTGGCCTTGCTGCCCCTGCTGGCCTTGCTGCCCCTGCTGGCCCTGCTGGCCTTGCTGGCCCTGTTGCCCCTGCTGGCCCTGCTGGCCTTGCTGGCCTTGCTGGCCCTGCTGGCCCTGTTGCCCCTGCTGACCGGTTTGACCTCGCTGGGCAGTGCGCACCGTATCCTGACGATTCTGGTTGTTGCGGTCCGCCACCCGATCGCGCAGCGACTCGACACCACGCACCAGTTCCCGCGCCTTGTCCAACGCGTCTTCCTGGCGCTGTGAGGCCGATTCCTTACCCACCGAGGCCGTCGCCTCGCGCAACTTGCCGGCCACCTCTGACAACGTTTCTCCAATACGGTCTTCAAAGTTGTTCGCGTACTCCTGCGAACCGCTCCGCATGATGGTCTTGGAGTAATCGATCATGTCCTTGAGCCGACCGTCTCGAATGGCGCTGGCGGCCTCACCGGCCTTGCCCGACGCCGCCGGCTGCTCGCGACGCGCTTCACGCGCCACACGATCAGACTCCTGCTCGAGCTTTTGCACGTCGCGCGAAAGGGCGTCCTTCTTTTCATTGAGCTCGCCCATTTTTTCCGGGCGCCTGGACGCGTCGGTCGCACCCAACTCCTTGACCCCTTCCTTGATTTCCTGCTGACGGTCCTTCAACTCCTGCGCTTGTTGCGCCAGCTGCTTGATGGCCTGCGACTGCGATGCCGATTTCGCATTCGTCAGCTCTTTCGTCGCCCGGTTGAGCTGCTCCAGTGCCGCGTTCCCTTGTGCGGCCGAGCCGTTCGAGGCGCGCTTCATGGCATCGGCCGCTTGTTGCAATTGTTTCGCCGCGTCCGCCAGCTCCGGAGAATTCTTTTCACGCGCGAGCCGTTCCAGCCGACGCGCTTCTTCTTCGGCCTGTTTAGCCATTTCCCGTTGGCCACCGCCGCCACCACCGCCCTGCGCATCACGTCCGAGCTTTTCACGCAACGCATCGGCCATCCGCTGCATGCGATCGTTCTCCTGCTGTTGGCGCTGCGCCAACTGCTTGAGACGCTCCAGCGTTTCGTCTACTTCCTTCTGTGCTTGCGCCTGCTGCGACTGTTGCTGCTGCACGGCTTCGTACTGGTTGCGCAGCTTGTCGGTTTCCAGCGAGAACAGATCGGCCAGATCTTCAGCCTTTTGTTGTCCGCCGCCGCCGCCACCGCCACCACCTTGTTGTTGCTGCCCGCCCATCTGCACCTGCACATCGCGGTACAGCGCTTCGGAACGCTGCAAATGCTGCAGGGCCTTCTGCTCAGACGGTAACGCATCGCGCACCGCGTTCTTGACCAGTTTTTCTTCCGCACCCTTCATCGCCACCACTGCCGAGTCCAATTCGCGCGCAATCAGTGGGAACAACGTGTCGCCGCTTTGCGCCATGCGCTGCTTGATGCGCCCCGACAACGTCAACACGTCTTCACGCAAACGGCCCTGTGCAATGTTGATCGTCGTGATGTCGGCGCGACCCTTCGTACTCTTCGCATTCGAGCTGTCACGCAACCAGTTGAACGTGCCGGCGACAATTTCCTTCTGTCGCGCGAGCAGTCCGTCTGGCGAGTCACCGCCACCTCCGCCACCACCGCCACCGCCACCCTGCTGTTCGGCCTGCCGATACTTCTTGGAGAACGGACGGATTTCCAGGAAATACACATCGCTTGAACCCTGATTGCCCGCGCCATCCTTCGCGATCGCGTAATACGCCACCAGATCACCCGGCGTCAGCTTCAGTTCTTCCAGAAACAGCGTGTGCGCCGCGCGGGGTTCCTTGCTGCGACGGTTCGAGCTGTCGGTCAGCGAAACGGTCTGCTCTTCGCCGCCGTTCACCCGATACTTAATCTGCATGGACTCGACGCCGTAATCGTCGGACGCCTTGACCGCGATGGTGAGCTCATCGGTGGACGTGGCCTTGGTATCGCGTCCCGGCTCCTCGATGGAAACACTGGGCTCGCGATCGGGCAGGGCCTCCACCGCGTACTGCACCGAACCCGGAACGGCGGTGCCTTCCGCCGACACCAGATCAATGCGATAAAACGCATTCTTCCGCACACGGAATGACGCGGTGATCTGGCCATCAGCGCCCACGGTGAACGGTACGGTGCTGTCGTTGTCAAAACGTAACACGCCACTCGTGACCGGCATGGTGACAACGGCCTTGATGGTGACCGTCGTTCCCACGACGGCTGCCACATCACCGCCTTCTTCAATGTGCTCAGCCGGCATGCCCGTATACGCGGGGAATCGCAAATCCAGACCCAACTTGCTGACGGTGGGCAAATTCGTCACGGTCAGTTTGTACGTGGGCGACTGAATGCCGTTGGCGTCGACGTAATACTCAGTGGGCCGCGTGAGATCGAACAAGCGCGACGTGAACTGCTCCGACGCCGAATCGCGCGACATGGGCAACCGCACCCACTCGGCCGACGAGTCCGTGCGGAATACCATCTCCGCAGCATCGGACGCAAACCCCACCATCGTCGCGTGCACATCAACGGCCGCGCCGCGCGGAATTGCTGCGTTCCCAGGTTCAATAGAGATGAACTGCTTCAGCAATGTCGCGGCTTCGGCCGTCGACCACGGTACGAACAACAGTTTGGCCATGTCGCGCAACGAGGCCGGACCCACCACGAACAACGCCGCCGTCGCCACCGCCAGCATGCCCAACGAACGCGCGGCCTTGAGCATACGCGGGCGTTCCAGCTTGTGCCCCTGATGCAGTGGGCGCACGGTCTTGAGCGCCCCTTCCACAATACGTGCCGTCAGCGCCGGGGACTGCTGCTTATCCTCGGGAATCTGCAACTCGTGCATCGCCGAGAGCAGCGATTGGCGCAGCTCGGGCGCGCGTTCTTCCACGTACAGCGCAAATCGCTCATCGCTCGCGCGTTTACGCAGCGGCATGATGAGAAACCGCACCAGCGCCGCGAGGATGAGCGCGTAGCCAACGGTGCGCACGACGGTCACCGTTGCGTCCGATCCACCCATGGTGCGGTAGATGAACAGGCCCGCAACAATGGCGAGCACCACCGCCAGTGTTATCCATACCGACGATTCGAGCAGCACGCGCTGCTGCCACTGACGGCGAAGAGTGGCGAGCGAGGCGCGAAGCTGATTGGCAGAGGTCATGAGCGGCTACTCCGATCCGGCGGGAAGAACGGCTTTCATGCGGGTGGCGGTTCCGCGCCATCCACGATTGGCAAACACGGTTTCCGTGAACAACAGCAGGGCTGCAGCAATCAACAACAAGCGCCACAATTGCTGGCGCGACTCCGTTTCAGCGCGGGTGGGAGTATCGCTGGCCGAACGCGTGGAATCGTTCGTCTGGCGCACCCCTATGAGCATCTCTCGTGGATCGACCGGAGTCAAATCCGACTCAGTAGCAGGCGCGTTGACCGCCAGCAGGTCGGCCGGCTCGCCTTGCACCTTCCCATCATAGACCGCGTACACCCCGGCCGCGTTAAGCGCCACGGTCGAGCCCACGGTGTCTCTTGGTGGACGCACAATGGCTCCATCCGGAATAGTCACCGCCGGTTCCTTGAGGGATGCCGGCAGGAGCCAGCTCGAGCCCGTCGTGCGCCACAGTTTGGGCGCGTCCCGTCCCGAGGTGTACAACACAAGTCGTTTCAGCAGCGGCAAATACGCGGGTTGCAGCGGAAAATCGCCGGACTGCGCGTCCAGCGGCATGCCCACCACCACCACCCGTCCCGTGGTCTCCCGACGGTCAATCACCGCTGGCTGGCCATCGTCAAACCGAGCAATGACCTCGGCACCGGCCGTGGCTTCCATGCGCGGGTACCGCAAAAACCGAACGGCGCTCAGGGCCGAGGCGGCGTCGCGGAAGGGCGAAAAGAGGGGGTGATCGAGCCGGACGTCGCCCAAGGTGCCGCCCCGATCGCTCAGGCGATCGGCGAGGCCCACGAACTTTGCGGGCACCAGCCCAGTCGCCGCTGGCGCGTTTCCAGCACTGCTGACCGTGTCATTGGAGCGCTGTGGCATGGCATTGCTGTTGCCACGCATCGCAAGTCGACGCCCCGCAATCACCGCCAGCCCACCGCCGCGTTTCACCCAGTCGGTGAGCGCCGCGCCAGCGCGACCGCTTGGCATGGGGGAATCCCATAACACTACCAGGGCCGCATCCTGCAGTTTGGGTCCTTCCAGTTGATCGCCACGCACTTGTTCAATGCGAATGGCCGGTGCCTGCCCAACCGCCAGCGCGCGTTCGAAGTACAACGTTTCGTCCACCAACGCATCGCCGGGGACGACCAGCAATACCGGCACCCCGTCATCTCCGGCCAACGCAAAATGCAGGGTGTCATCCACCGTCAGCGCGTCGGTGTCCAGCGTGACCGATCCGCTCACGCGTCCGGCCGGCAGCAAAATGGGTTCAAACGAAACCGGTACGTCGCCCGACACCGGAATGGTGACCTCACGCGTGCCGCTGGGGCGACCGTTCAACGTCAACGTGATCCGGGCTTTGCGTTCAGCTTTGAGCTCGCGTGCAAATACGCGGGCCTGCACCCCCAGCATGGTACGCGTGGGTTCGATGAGGCGCCGCACTTCGACACTTGCGACGGCACTGTTGCCACGTTCCACCGAACCCACGGCAATGGTGCGCACCTGCAACGAGACGGGCAATTCCAGGCCGGCAATTCCGGTCACGCCGCTGCGCTGCAAGTCGGTGATCACCACCGCTTCGTCGGTCGCTTCCGGCGCGCTCTGCACGGCTTCACGCGCCGCGCGCAATGCGGCGGCAAAGTGCGTACCGCGTGAACCCGGCTTCGCGCCTGCCAATGCCGCAATGGCTGCGGCTTTGTCGTTGGTGAGTGCCTGCACAATTTCCGCCTCTTCGTCAAACAACACGACGGCGACGCGGTCGCCGGTGCCGATGCTGTTGATGACCCCGCGCGCGGAATCGACGGCAGTTTTCCAGACGTCGCCATACCCCATGCTCATGGAGCGGTCCACCAGCACGACCACCGCCCGGGCGCGTTCCGTTTTGGCCACCGTTTCGTTTTTCGAGAATACCGGACGCGCGAACGCGAGCACAATGAGCGCGAGGGCCAGTGCGCGCAGCACGAGGAGCGGGATGTCCGTGACGCGTCGACGCTGCGCCGTGCGAATGGGCAGTTGTTCGAGAAACATCAGCGACGGAAAACGCAGCGGCCGGTCCTTGTCGCGATGCCGCAGGTGCAACACGATGGGAACGGCCAGCGCAGCCATGGCTGCCAGAAATGCAGGAAGCAGAAACCCCATCAGCGCACCCGGCTCCGCGCCAATCGGCGGTCGAGGTATTCGTGCAAGGCGTGATCGAGCGGCTGGTCAGTGAACACGCGCACGTAGTCGGCACCGGCGCCGGTGAGGCGCTTGGTCAACGCCGCGTGATGCTCGGTCATCAGTTTCTGATACTTGGTCCGCAGATCTTCGGGGCGCAGCGGCAAACGCGCGCCGCTCTCCGCGTCTTCAAACGTCACGGCCGTCGTATACGGGAAATCACGCTCGGCCACATCGACCAGATGGAACACAATGACATCGTGCCCCCGCATGCGAAGCGAGCCGACGGAATTCGCGATGGTTTCGGCCGAGTCGTAACAGTCGGTAACCAGGACCACGATGCCGGACCGGGTGGTGAGGTGCGACATTTTGTCCACGGCCAGCACAAGCTGGCTGGGTCCGCCCACCTTGGCGCGGGCCAACGTGTGCAACAACAGTTGCAAATGGCGCGTTGAGGCCGGCACGATGTCGGTGAGATCTTTGGAGAATGTCGCGAAACCAATGCGGTCGCCCTGTTGTTGGGACAACCACGCCAGTGACGCCACCAGAAACTGACCGTAGCGAAATTTGGTGAGCGGGCCACTGCCGAAGTCCATCGAGCCCGACGCGTCCAGCACAAAGGTCACGCTGGCGTTGGTGTCGGCCTCGTACTCCTTGACATAAAACCGATCGGTGCGACCAAACACGCGCCAGTCAATGCGACGCAAGTCGTCGCCCGGCTGATACGAGCGATGTTCGGCAAAGTCGGATGACGATCCCTTGCGAATGGAGCGGTGTTGCCCGTGCATGAAGCCATCGACGACTGTGCGAGCGAGGAGCGCCAGATCGGAAATGCGCGCCAGCATCGCTGGGTCGAGGAAGGCTGCCGGAGCGCTGGCCATGTCGTTACAACGAAGATTTCGGCGTGGGCACAGCGGCAATCAGTTTGTCGACCAACTGATCGGTTGTGATTTTCTCCGACTGCGCCTGGAAGTTGAGCAGAATACGGTGACGCATCACCGGACGGGCAAGTGCCTGCACGTCTTCGAAGCCCACGTGGCTGCGGCCTTGCAGCAACGCGCGCGCCTTCGAGCCCAGAATGAGCGCCTGCGCGGCGCGCACACTGGCGCCGTACGCAACGGAGGCCTTGATAAAATCGAGCGTGCCGGTTTCGGTGGGACGTGAGGCGCGGACAAGCTTCACCGCGTAACGCGTGACCGCGTCAGCCACCGGAACACGACGCACCACCTTCTGGAATGCGAGAATTTCTGCTTTGGAAACGACCGGCTGCACCGCGTGCGGTGGCGCTGCGGTGGTGGCCTTCACGACATTTACTTCATCGTCTTCCGGCAGGTAGTCGAGATGTACGAGCAGCATGAACCGATCGAGCTGCGCTTCCGGCAATGGATACGTGCCTTCGAGCTCGATGGGATTTTGCGTCGCGAACACAAAAAACGGCGGATCGAGTTCGTACGTGCGCCCTTGGACCGTCACGCGGCGTTCCTGCATGGCTTCGAGCAATGCGGACTGCGTCTTGGGCGGCGTGCGATTGATTTCGTCCGCCAGCAGCACGTTTGTGAACACCGGCCCCGGCATAAATGTCAAGCGGCGCTGCCCCGTGTCGGGGTCGTCCTGAATGACATCGGTGCCCGTGACGTCCGACGGCATGAGGTCGGGCGTAAACTGAATGCGCGAGAACTTGAGGTCGAACGCCCGCGACATCGTACTGATCAGCAACGTTTTCGCGAGCCCCGGTACGCCCACGAGGAGACAGTTACCGCCGGCAAACAGCGCAATCAGCGCCTGTTCAACGACCACATCCTGTCCCACAATAATTTTGCGAAGCTCACGTTTGATCGCTTCGCCCGCTGTCTTGAGTCGATCGGCCAGTTCGCCGTCGTCCATACGATCGAGCTCTGAAGCACTAATTGGAGCGGTCAAGCGGGTTCCTCTCGGGTCAGCGGGTGAGCGCGTAGATGACGTAGTTGATGCCGATTTTGTACGCTTCGTTGGTCATGTCGATGGGCATTGTCCCCTCGTCGGAAAACTCCCAGTACTCCGACAGGTCATTGTTGTAGTTGATGATGGCCATCAACCGCTTCGTGCGATCGTTGTCTTCAAAGATGCCGAAGTACTGCGCGGTTTCTCCGCGACCCATATACGGCAGATCGAGTTTCGGAATGCGGTAAAACGAGTCGAACACAACATCCTGTGGCGTGAGCGGGAGAAACGTGACGTTCGGAAAGACCCGCTTAATCTGCGTCTCGAAGTTGTACCACGCGTCGTTGAAGAAATCATCAAAGATGATCATCCCCCCCTTCGTCAAATAATTGCGCAGCCCCACGACCTCCGCGTCACTGGGCAACCAGAATCCAGGCTCGCACAGGTTGGCGATGGGGTATTTGCCCAATTCCGGATCGTCCAGTGTCAGGATGTTGCTTTCGGCTTCGCGTGCACGAATCGTCGACAGCTCGTTCACGATTTTTGCGAAGTGCCGTTCCCCCCGCGGATAGTCATGCGCCCACTTGATGTCTTGCCCGCGAAACCCGCGACTCGCGCTCGCGGTCATCTCGTACTTGATGCGCACAAACGTGTATCGACCGTCGTAGGTGGCGTTGGGCGCGAAGTAGGTCGCTTGACGGTTGCGTCCCTGCGCCCACACAATTGGCGCAGCGGCAAGAGCGAGTGCGCCGACCGCCGACCACACCTTTCGTGATCGCGACACCGTGGCGAAGCGAGCACCCAACCGCGCTCGCATATTGGTTCCGAACCGCGCGCGAAGCGTTTTCACTTGGTACCTCCGGCGCCCGGTGTGCGATTCCGCAACTCCAGCAGCAGCGTCTGCGCCTTCTCAAACGCGGGCGACTGCTCCAGCACGGCCAGCAAGGTGCGGCGCGCCTCGGCGAACTCGCCACCGTCAATCAGCGCGCGGGCCAGTTCGTAGTGCGCGTCCAGTTTGTCTGCCGGGTCAAGCGCCAGAATAGCGCGTCGTTCCAGAATCGCGCGCTTGAAGTCGCGCGTGCGCGTGGACGCCACCGCCAGCCGTACGTGCACGGCCGGATCGTACGGATTAATCCAGATCACGCGCTCAAGCGCGCGTTTCATGCCTGTGGTATCACCCAACTGCTCGCGCAGGTCAGCCTCCAGCATATTCGCCTCGAACGCCGTGCCGTTGCGCGTGGTGATGCGCGATATCTGGTCAACGGCGGCTTTGATGTTACCGCGCTCCTTTTCGATCATGGCCAGTTGCCAGGCGGCACCGTTTGGACCCGCGTAGTCCGGAAACATGGCTTGCGCGCGCAACAACTCGGTGCGCGCTTCTTCCGTCTTGCCGTCCTTGGCCAGATCGGCGGCTTTGCGCATGGCCAGCACAAATGGTCCAGCCGTACCCGGCGGCGACCCCTTCGGCGCAATGGCCGCCAACGGCAATGCGTAACGCTTCTTCATATAGGCATCAAACGCCTTGTCCAGACTGTCCGGCGTCACCTTCAGCACTTTCAGAAACACCTCGGGTGTCTCCAGGCCCTCGCGATATCCCTTGAGCATGGCCGGCAGTGCCGCCGCGCCCCACTGCGATTCAATCATCTCGCACACCAACGACGCGAGATTGTAACTCAGAATGGTTTCGGCTTCAAAACGTGGACGCAGAAACCCTTCATTCAACTGGCTGACCGGACGCAACTTGCCGTTCGCGTATGCGTCAAAGAAGTCGAGCGTTTCGTCAAAACCCCAGCCCGAACGGGCGCGGCGCTCTTCGGCCACCGAGATGCCTTCCGACAGCCAGCGTGGCACGCGATTGCCCGACGAACCCAGCGTGAACGTGTGCGCCAGTTCATGCCACGCAGTCGCACCCCAATTGAATTCGTTGGTCTCACGTGCTCGTGGCGAATCCATGGCCAGCACCGGACCAAAACTCACACCCAGCGCACCCAGTCCCGCCAAACCAACTGTGCGCACCGAGAAGTCGGCATGCCGGTCATAAATCTCCAGCCGCACTTTTCCGGAGGGCTTGTACTGATAGCGTCTCGACAATGTGTCATACGCTTCCTGCAACAACGGAAGCAGATACACACTCATGAGGTCGGCCTCTTTCGGCGGCGCGACCACGACAAAGTTCCCGCGATCAATGGTCTTGAACGTGCGAACCAGGTCGAGCAGGTCGAGCGTGTTCTTGTGCCACAGGTTGTACGGGTCGATGGCAAACGCGCGTTCCAGTGTCGCGCGCCCCTCTTCCATTTTCCCCTCGCGCAGCTCGTTGGTCCCGACAATTCCAAGGGCGCGTGTCGACAACGTGTCCGCAGCCAACGCCAGTCTCGCCAGCATTACCCCCTGACCGTAACGGCGATGCCGGACCGCGGCATCGGCCATTTCCGCGTAGAACTCTGACGCACCGGGATTCAGCTTCTGCGCACTCACCAAGGCATGTTTGTACTCGGCGGAATCGCCGGAAATCCAGGCCGACGCGCCCAGTAACGCCCACGCAGTCAAGCTGCTCGAATCAATGGCCAACGCGCGACCCGTGACCGCGTCGGCGGAATCATACGCTTCCGATTCCAGATGTTTGCGCGCCACCATCAACAGCGCATTCGTCAGCGACGGATTGGCGTCCAGGCTTGCCTTGACGTATTTGGCTTCGTCCTTGCCACTGCCAAAGTCCTCCACTCGCGCCAGACCGAACGTTGCGCGTGAATTGCCCGGTGCCAGTTTCAGTGCATCCTCATACGAAGCCTTCGCATCGGGTGCGTTGTACTTGTCCAGAAACAAATCGCCAACGCGCAAATGGGCTTCCAGCGTCGACGGGTCTTCCTCGATGGCGCGATCGAACGCGGCCAGCGCATTCTTGACCGCCTGTTTGTCCGTCGTGCCGATGATAACAAACGCCCGTCCGGCGGCCACACAGTCGTCCGCATTCCAGTTGGAGCCGGACACGTAGGCGTTCGTCAGCGCTTGCGCGAGTTGCAACGCTTGCTTGCGGTCACCACGTCGCCAGGCGAGTTCGGCCAGTCCAACTTGCGCGGTGCGATATCCAGGTGCCTGGGCAGTGACGGAGGCACGGTATGCGCTATCGGCGGCCGCGAGTCGTCCGCGCAACACCAGCATTTCGCCAAGCAATGCCAATCCCGGCGCGCCCTGCGAACGCGCCAGTTGTTCGGCTTCATCCAGCTTGCCCACGTCAGACAAGGCGGCCACACGCTGCGTCAGCGTGGCGTTGCGATTGACGGCGGGCTGTTGCGCATCAACGTGGTCGGCCGATGAACACGCCGCCGACAACCAGAGCAGGGACCCGAGCAGCAACGCACGGCGTTTCATGGCTTGCCTCCCGCCGCACGAATGGCTGCCGACTTCTCGGCAATCGCCAACAGCAGTTTTTCCAATTCGTTCTCGTACGCGGTTGTCTCCATGCTCGCCTTGCGCGCACGCAGACTGGCGACCTGCGACTCCAGCGCCTGACGTTCCGACACGAGCGCAATGATTTTCGGATTCGTACTGGCCTGCGCGCCACCAAACGCCACCGTGCGCGCCAATGCGCTGTCACTGAGAATGGCATGTTCGGTCAACATGCGCTTGTCGGCCTCGTAGACACGGGCCACTTCTTTTTTCGCATACGTAAATGCTTCAATGACGGAAATGCGGCCGTCTTTGTCCGAGTCGGCTTCGGCCGAGGCCAGGCCTTTGACAAACGGCGCCGCGAAGACGGATTCGTTGCGCTCCATGGCCGTACGTGTCGCGGAAACAATAACGCGGCCCGGTCCAGCAAGCACGGGCACAAAATCGCCGCCGCCACTGCCCGCAATCACAAACACCACGTTCTGTTTGGAAAATCCGGAAAGCCACGTCGCGTATTCCCCGGCAGTGGCATCCGCCCCTGGAAGATTGACGCGTGAAGCCGGCCCTTCGCCGCTGCCATGTCCATTTAAAAACACGAATAACACGTCACCAGGTGCGACGCGTTTGGATAGCGTGAGGAACGCGCGCGCTACTTCTTCCCTGGTCGACTTGAATTTGACGTGCGTTGGGTCGAGTGCGGGATCTTCGCCCAGCACAATGAGGCTGGAGTCGGCGACGCCCCACTTCTGCCTGGCCGCATCACTCAGGGCGGCCGCCGTTTCCTTGAACGTTTTTGCAAACTGTGGCTCGCCCGCCAACCCCGTCACAATCAGCAGGTGGGTTTGCTGTGCGTGTGCAGCCGGTGCCAGGCCAGCAATCGCAAAGGCAGTGGACGCAAGCGTACCGACGGTCGCAAGCAGCCATTGCGTTCGAGGTTTCACACGAGTCGTGCAGGCGGGAATACTCACGCCAGCCCTCTCCAACGCCGATATGCCCATTCCGCTCCCAGTAGTGTGGCCAGAAGTAGAAATACGATTGGCATGTCCCAAAGGTCCCGCGCGTCGCGCACGGTCACGCCAGCATCTGTGAAGACGACGTCGTCGGGCAATCGACCGGCTTCGGAAGCCGGGTAGTAGCGACCGCCCGTTTCCTGCGCAATGCGGCGCAACAACGGCGAACGCAATTCGGCTTGTTCCACGTCGGCCCCCTGATCGTCCGCCAGCAGCGCGCTTGGTACCGAACGTGTGGTATCGCGACCGCGCCGCGACTCAGCCACCATGGTGTACACGCCTGGCTCGTCGGGGACAAACTTGCCCGTATACGAGCCATCTTCGCGCAGCGACCATTCCAACGGCACGTCGGTCACGCGACCGGTCGGCGACGTAATGTGGGCCGAGACCAGCGCGTTGTTGACATCGACAAACGCCGAGTCGTTCACATGAGCGCGAAGCGTGACCGATTCGCCGGGGCCGACTCGCCCAGGCACCGCCGCAATATCCACCTGGTCCGGCACGGCTTCCACCAACCAACGCAACAGCTGACGCCAGAACGTGTTGAACGTCTGATCATCCACGCTGATGCTGGTGTCCATTTTCCACAGCCAGGAATCCTGCACACCCAGAATAGCGCTGACGCCGCGGCCATACCGCTGGAAAGTCAGCACCGGCACGTCGACGTTGGTTTCGGGCACACGACCCGAGAGCAAGACAGTCGCGCCACTTCGCGGGTTGCCCAGGCGATTGACCGAGGTGAGCGGTGGCAGGGAGTCCCACCGTGCGGCCGATGACGCCTCAGAGCCGCGCAATTGCAGCGCCGCGTGAATGAGCCCCGCCTGGGTGGGACGCACTTTGAGAACGGTCGGTGGCGCGCCGGTGTCCGCTTTGGTGCGATCGAGTGCAAGCGGCAATACATCGGAAATGGGTGTGCCGTTGAAATCGCCTTCCGCAAATGCCGAGCGTCCGCCCAGTGCCAGTAACCCGCCGCCGCGGGCATTCACGAACTCGGAAATCATGCGCATCTGCTCGCCGGAGAAAAACGACGCCTCGATGCTGCCAATAATGATGCCGCGGTACTGAAATAACTCTTCGCGCGAGGTGGGAAACCCGGTGACAAGTTCCATGCTGTCCCGGACACCAAGCCGCAGATACTTCTTTTCGGCGCTGCGCATAAGTCCGACTACCTGCAATGAGCTGTCGCTGGCCACCGCACGGCGCATAAATGCAAATTCGGGACGCGGCTCGCCTTCCACATATAGAATGCGCGCCGGACCGGGCCGAACTTCCAGCACCGTGTGCAGTTCGTTGTTCTCGACCACGGTTTCCTTGTCGAGCGCCTTTGCCTTGACCGCCAGCCGGTAGGTACCGGGAGCCATGGCCGGAATGCGCAGCCGAACACGCGCAACGTCGCCTCGTTCGGGCAGGGTGGTTTCTTCCGCGGTGACAATTCGACCGTTGGCCTCGACGCTGACCGTCGTTTTCTCGCCCCGGACACCGCGCAGGCTAATGACGGCCTCAACAATCGTGCTGGCGCCAGCAAGGATGGAAGGCGGTGCCGCTACCCGTTCCACGGCAATATCGCGCGTAAAACGCTCTTGTCCCACGCCAATCGTGTACACCGGCACTCGCCGTGCACGCAGTGCGAGCAGTGACGCGCCAATGTCGCCACCGCCGTTGTCCGCGCCGTCAGTCATCACGATCACGCCGGAGAGTGGCAAGCCCGCCAGCTCTTCGCGCGTGGAGTTGAGGGCGCTGGCAAGATCGGAGCGGGTACCGTTGCCGGTCAGGACCGACGTGCCTGTGGCGGGGTGTGCGTCGGCGCCAAACCGGAAAAACCGCAGCGCAAATCGCTCGGACAGTCGACGTACGAGAGCGCTGCTGTCGGCCAGCAATTGCTGTTCGGCAGCCAGCCGCGTGCCGCCATCGACGTCCTTGAGTCGCATGCTGCGGGAATCGTCCAGCAGCACGGCCAGCAGGTTGCGTTGGGGCACCGCGCTGGACAGCACCACCGTTGGCCGCAGCAGGCAGCCCAGCACCAGGAGCAGCGCGGCCAGCCGGAGCGCACCGAGCACGACCCGGTCAAGCACGCCTACGCCCTTCACTTGCCGATACATGAACACGACCAGGCCGATTCCGGCCAGCGCGATCACGGCAAGCAGGAAGGGAGGAACAACAGGGGACAGTACAAAATCCCCCCGTTGGAAAACACGGGAGGGATATTTGAACAAAAATTGAACGACGGCTTCGAATGCGGCTCCCACTAACTCTCCGTGCGCTGAAAGAGCGATCCTGCTGGCCGGACACCGATCTCGCAATGCCCCAGCGCTGAGAGGCGTCGCAACGGGGATGTACGCAATATCCCCGCGACCTGTTGGACGGTGCTGTTCGTCGAATGTTCAGGGGGACGGGCGGGCATTCGGAATGTTGAGGCGGGGCCGCAGGTTTGCCAGCTTCAACACTGGCGCGTGCGCCCTACTTATTCGCGTCCAACACCTTCTTGCGATCGACCCAGGTCTGCCCGTCGGTAATCCACTTGGCCGCTGGCTCGCCTTTCAGGTAGTGCGCGAACCACTGCAGAATGCGTCGCTCGTAGTCGACCGCGTTTTCTTTCTTGGCCAGTGAATGCCCTTCGCCCGGATACAACAACATCACCACCTGTTTGCCGGCGCGACGTGCATAATTGTACAACTCGACACCTTGTCGCATGTCGACCGTTGGATCTTCACTGCCAATTTCCACCAGCATGCTCTTCGCGTACATGGTGTGCACCTTGGCCAGCGGCGAGTTGGCGTTCATGGCCGCGACATCTTCCCAGGGGGGAACCTGCATGCGGAATTGCCCCGTTTCCCAATGATCAAACTCGGGCACGGAACTCCAGTGCATCTGCCCGGCAAAACTCCACATATCGGAAATGCCGGAACCCATGACCGTCGTTGCAAACAACTTGCTGTGGGTCGCCAGATACGCCGCTTCGTATCCACCCTGTGAGTGTCCGGCGTGGCCAACCTTTGCCGGGTCAACCAACCCGCGCGCAATCACGGCCTTCACCGCGGGCTCGACGGCGTGCAACACGGCAATACCCGGTTCGCGCGGACGGAACACAATGTCCGGCATAAGCACGAAGTAGCCCTGCTGCGTAAACACATTCGCGTTGTAGTAATCGTTTTCGCGCGGCGTGATATAGCGATGCAGCCCCTGCGAGAGCAACTCATACGTGTACACAATCATCGGGTATTTCTTGTTCTTGTCGTAATTGGCCGGGTAATACAAAATGGCCTGCAACGGTACCCCAATGCTGCTCTTGAAATCCATTAACTCGGCTTTGCCCCACGCGTAGTCTTTCTGAAACGCGTTGGTGGTGGTGATTGGTTTGGCGTTGGCGAGATTACCATCAGCGACCAGCAGGTTGGCCGATTCGGTAAAGCTCTGGCGCGTGAACACATATTGGTCGGCGCTGTCGGCTTTCGCCAATGCACCGATACTCGCGTCGGCCAGCACGAGCCGGGTGACGGTGCCGTTTTCGAGGCGCGCGTATCCGCTTTTCTTGCTGCGTTTGCCGTACAACGCCAGATACACGGGCCTGGAAAAATCCACCGCGCGGTCGGCCGCTGCCCCGCCAAAACCACCAACGCCCGCCAGGTTTACCAACCGGTGCGTAATGCCTTCCCGGGCGCCGTCGGTCAGTCGCTTGCCGCCCGAACCGTCCAGGGCCAGTTGCCAGAGGTCGTACTCGCCGTTCACCAGCAGGGCGCTGCCATCCTTGGTCCAGGTGGGGCTGCCAATTGCGGGCAGCACGTTGTTTGGGTGGTCGTCTTCGCGGTCGACAAAGTCCACCTTCTGGGTGGTCAGCCTGGCCGTCAGGTTTGTCCGCGCGCCGCTGGCGACGTCCATCGTCCAGTAGTCCTTGCCGTCAAACCAGGAGACCCGTTTGCCCGTGGGGTCGGCGCCGTAGAAAAACCGCACCTTCTCCATGAGCTTCTTGCGCGACCCCGTGGTCAGGTCGGTCATCCAGATGTCCGAGTCGCGCCGTCCGAACATCTGGCCGAAGGGATACGGCCTGGTGTCGGTTTCGGTCGCCAGTTTGTCCCCGTCCAGAAGTGTGCTGTTTTCTGATAGGCTAGTACCAATTTGCGACACTTTTGAATCACCAACGCGCCATGATGCCAGCATGGTAGCCCTAAGGTCTCGCTGTTCGCTGGTCCGCTGCGCGGGAATCACATTGACGTCCTTCGGGTGCCAAATCTCCACGTCCGACACCTTGTCTTCACTTTTCTTTATCGCCTCGTCGACCCGCTCGCGTTTGCGGAGCCCCACGTACAGGATCGCACCGTCCTTTGACCAAGAGGGCCGCCGATAATCGGTCACGCGTAGACCCGCCGGTACGCCCACCCCGGCATCCAGCACCTTGGGCCAAACGTCGGTGCCGCCCGCGCCGCTCCATGCGAGCATAGCATGAGCCGTGTCGCTGAATTCCTTCTCGACCTTGGTGCGCAACACCGCCAAATCGTCAGACTTCGGCCGCCACGTCAGCCCGCGATACACCGCGGTGGACGACTCGAGCACCCGAACTGTGCCGCTGTTGCCGTCATAAAGCTGCACGCCGTTTCCGTTGCCGCCGTCCGCCGCCACGGTGAACGCCAACAGCGGCTTCGCGTCCGACCACGCCTGCTCGCCGACATTGCCGAATACCAGGCGCGTGCCTTTCGACAGGTCATGCACCAGCACGTCCTGCACCCGTTTCCCCTCGGCCGGATATCGCGTCATCGAAATGAAGCGGCCGTCGGCACTGAAGCTGAACGCGGAGACTTCGGCCACCGCAATCGTATCCCCGTTGCTCAGGTTTCTGGCGACGAACGCATTGTGCACCGGCTTCTTTTCCTTGACCAACCGGTCGCGCTCTTTGGGTGACACGCCAACGAGGTACGCCACCCATTTCGAGTCGGGCGAAAACGCAGGCTGCAGCCCAAACGGAATCACCGTCGTTGCGTCGTTGAGAAGGCTGCGAATGCGTAACTCATTCTCCTCGTTCACGCGGCTGATACCGTAGGCTGCCCAGTTGCCATTGGGCGCGAGCCGCGCGGCTCCCAGCGTCTCCCATTTGCCGTAGTCTTTCGCGGTGAGCAGGGGTTTGTCCTGGGCCGAGAGAGGGGCGGCGAGGAGGAGGGGAAAGAGAGCCCTGAGGGCAAATCGAGCATGCATGAGCGGGAGGCTACGCGTGAAAATTCATTGGACTCGGGCTGGGTTTGGGTGGTGGCGTGCCGCGAAAGACGGGCGGCAACTCACACCCTGCGCGACAATGTACAGGTACCGACCCCGCGCCGCCTGTACCATTTCCTTGCAGCCGCTCGCCTCGGCAACGCATTCGCGTCGACCATGATTGCGTTGGCGCACGAGAGCGGTTCGGCGTTGCCTATCCGCGTGGCGCCACTGAACTGCGCAAGGCATTCAGAATAACCGCAACATCGACGACTTCCTGAAGCGCGGCGCCTGCCAACGGTGTCAAACTTCCCACCGCCGCGAAGGCCATACCAGCGGCACTCAAGCCCAGCCCCGTCCAAATGCTCTGCAACGCAATGCGCTTGGTGCGGCGCCCAATTTCCAGCAGTTCCGGCACGCGCGATAATGAATCGGCCAGAATCACCACGTCGGCCGCCTCGGATGAAACGCTGCCACCAGCGGAAGCCATTGCCACGCCGACATCGGCTTTCGAAAGAGCGGGCGCGTCGTTAATGCCATCGCCCACCATGAGTACCGTATGTCCATCACTTCTAATTGCATCGATAATGCGGCCCTTGTCGGGCGCACTCATTTCCCCGTGGTATTCGGAAATGCCGAACGCACCCGCCATGGCCGTGACGGTGGGGATTGCGTCGCCGGAGAGCAACAACACGCGCTGGATGCCGAATTCTCGGAGGGCGTGCAGCACCGTCGCCACTTCGGTGCGGGGCGCGTCTTCAAATTCAATGGCACCGGCCAACACACCGTCCACAGCAACATACGCGGTGAGCGCCGCCGCTTTGATGGGCAGCGACTGAACATCGAACTGCTGTGGTGCACAGTGCGCCGCGACAAAGGTGCGGGAACCCACGTGCACGCGTTGTCCGTTCACCAGTCCAACAATGCCGTCGCCTGACGTTTCGAGATTTTCCGTGCTCTCCGGTACCGGGCTGCCACTTTCCTGAGCGGCTTGTTCAATGACGCGTGCCAGCAGATGACTGGAATGCGCTTCAACGGCGGCGGCCAACAGCAAGAGCGATTGGGAATCGGTGGAGGATGTGGTGTGAATGGTGCGAATGCGCGGTTTACCAAACGTCAGCGTACCGGTTTTGTCAAAAATGACCACCGTGACGTCGCTCAATCGCTCTAACGCGCCACCACTCTTCACATATACCTGGCGCCGCGCTGCGCGATTGACGCCGCCAATAATGGCCACGGGGGTGGCCAGAATAAGCGGACAGGGCGTCGCTACCGCCAACACCGCCAGCACGCGATCCCAGTCTTTCGACAAGGCGTAACTGATTGCGCACAACACCAGCGTGAAGGGAGTGAACCACACGGCATACTTGTCGGCCAATCGCTGCAGCGGCGCCTTGTCTGCCTGCGCGAGCCGCACCATTTCAACAATGCGGGCGTACTGGCTTTCCGCGGCCGGAGCGGTGACGCGCAGTTCAAACGACCCCGATCCGTTCGTTGAACCACTTTGCACCGTCAGTCCAGCAACCGCGCGTACCGGGGTCGATTCGCCGGTTAACGATGACGTGTCGAGTTGCGAATGCCCGGCCATGACGACGCCATCACAGGGCACGACATCACCCGGACGAACAAGCAACACATCACCCACGACAATTGAATCGACCGGCACTTCGTCAGCACGACCGGCAACCAGACGGCGCGCCACGCGCGGTGCGACCGACTCAAGCGCGCGGACTGCGTCCGACGCGCGCCCGGCCGCATACTCTTCCAGCGCCTCGCCGCCGCTCTGCATCAGTACGATGACCAGTCCCACCAACGGTTGGTCGAGGGCGACGGACGCGATGATGGAGAGCGTGGCGATGACATCGGTCGCGAACTGTCCCCGCATTGCGTTCCGAATGGTGCGGAAGACCAGCGGCAGTCCCAGCGGCACCAGCGCGGACATCCAGACGATTTTTGCAACGTCAGCGGTCCACACCAGGCGAGTGACGGCCCCGGCAATGAGCGCCGTGACAGTCAGCGCAAGCAGGACCGTCCGAAATCGTCCTTGGTGCTCAGAAATCGTTATCTCACTCTCGGAATGTCACGATGGTTTGGCCCAGTCCGTGTCCAACGCTCAGGGCAACGTCGTGGCCCTCCTTGTCCTGCAGCACATGCACTGCCGTCACGCCGGTAATATGGCGCGTCAAATGGGCAGTGCGAGCTCTCCCGCCGCCAAACATCAGCGCAATACTGGAATCGTTGGTGTCCCACGTCGCACCCATGAACGCATGATTGCTCTGCTGAATTTGTGAGCCGATCAGCGGGTCGTTTACCTCAAGGGTTGTGATGCGTCCCCGGTTTCGCTGTGTGATGTCGTCCAACAGCGACGCCCACTGTTCGCGCGCGACGGCGCGCAAAGGCACGGCGGCCCGATTGGCGGGTGCCGCCGCCTGTGGAACCACCAGCACGCTGCACGCGGCACCGCGCACGACCCGTGTGGCAACACTGCCCACCAGAAACCGGGCTATGAATCCGTGCCCATGTGTACCCGTCGCAATGAGATCGGCATCGAGGGTCTTGGCGAGCCCCAGCAATTCTGTTGCCGCGTCGCCTTGAAGCAGCGTGGTTTGCACCTGCATGTCGGGCGGCGTGGCAATACGCGCTTGCACGCGTTCCAGTTCGTCCAGCACGTGTCGCTTGTGACGGTCGGCCCATTTGAACAGGTCAATGTCACGTGGCGCAATGTGCACCAGATTCAGTGTGCTGCCCGGAGCCGCGAGTGAGACGGCCAGTTGGGTGGCGCGGATGCTCGTTTCCGAAAAATCGATGGCCGCAACAATGCGGCGCGGCACCTGCCGCATATTGTCGGAAACAGCCAGCACCGGGGTCTCGGCCATACGAATCAGTCGCAGCGCCGTCTCGTCACTGAATAAACGGTCAGCCAGCGCGTGCCGCCCAATACCGGCAATGATCAGTGTCGCGCCAGCATGGTGGGCCGTTTGCGTTATACAGCGCGCCGGATCGCCGTCCAGCAGCTCGGCCTGCTGGGCCGCACCCCAAACACGTTCCGATTGTTGCTCCACATCGCGTTGCAGCAACATTTGCCGTTCCGCCATCAGTTCCGCGCTGAACAGCACCTGACTGTCGGGCACCAGGTTTACCGTGTCCAGTACCGCAACCAATCGCACGTCGCGTGTCTCGTTGCCCAGTAAGCGGGCCATGCGGAGGGCGGCGTCGGACTGCGGGCGGCCATCCGTCGCGACGACAAAGCGGTGGGTGGTTGGCGGAACGAAACTTGTTGTAACTCCGGGGGAAGCGTTTGTCAGATTCGCCATGACAATCTCCAATGAATTTTCGTGGGATGGTCCTGCGTGGTGGAACCCGTCACGGAACATTCCATGGGCGGTCGTCAGGCGAAGTCGGAACAACGCTGAGATTTGTGAGGATTTCCCCGAGGCTTGTTATTCGTTCGGCGAGATGCTGGTCGGGCGCGCACTGCGCGCGCTCACTTCGTTCACATGAATGCGAAGGAGTTCTGTGCGGTGGGGCGTCGCGTCTTGTGGAGTGAGTGCGTGCGCGTCGAGCCGGCGGAGTATCGTTAAGGCGTGCTGATACACCGCCTGTTCCACAGCGCTGCCCTCAGAAGACAGCCAGTAAATGGTGCCGCGCACCACGGCGCTGTCCCAGTGATTGGGTCCGTGCACTTCATCCACCTCGAATGCGACCCATGGATGGTGTCGCAGGGTGCCGGTTTTTGCTCCGGGCGACGTGCGAAGGTAAATCCAGTCGCCTTCGTTGACATACGAAATGGGTTCAATATCCACGCGATCGTGGTGGGTAAACGCCAGCCGACCCACGTGATTGCGCTGCAGCAGTTCCATCGCGGCCTCGTGCGAGTGAACGCCAAACTGAGGGTCTGCGTCGGGGTGCATGGCGTACGTTCCGGGTGAGTGGTGTAGGGCCGGTAGCCCTGATAATGTGCACGAAAGGAGGCAGCGGCGCAGTCGTCAACCCCGCTGCCAGAAGTCAGGGTTTCCCTCACGGCACCAGTGGAGTGCCAGATTACCCTCAGGAGTTGACCTGCCATGAGAAATAGCTGACAAGGCCCCCCCGTTGACCGTTCGGTCCCGAATACACCCGCGCCATTTCGTTGCTCTCGCAATCACCCTGGTCGCGGTGGTTGCGATACACCTGTCGACACTTGGCGTTGCCAGCCGCGCGGGAATTATTGCGGCCGTGTGCCTGATGTTGTGGCTCACGCAGTGGGTTCCGGTTTGGGTCCCCACCCTCTTGTTGTGGCTTGCGACGCCAGCTTTGCTGTGGCGTCTCGACCAACGGTTTACCCCGCTGGAAGTTGTTCAGTGGTCGGTCGATCCGGTGCTCGCCCTGTTTCTGGGCGGATTCGCGCTGGCAGCGGCTGCGCGGACTCACGGCATTGATGCGTCGGTTGCCACTGTGGCCTTGCGAATAGCGGGACGCTCACCCACGCGATTGCTTGCCGCCGCCGCCTTCGCGACGGCGTTGTTATCCATGTGGATGTCCAACGTTGCAGCGGCGGCGCTGATGCTGAACGCGTTTCGTCCAATTTGGGATCGCGAACCGGCTGGCAGTGCGCTTCGGCGCTCGTTGCTGCTGGTGATTGCCCTGTCAGCGGATGTTGGCGGTATCTCCACGCCCATTGGCACGGGCGCCAACGGCATTGCGTTGGCGGCGGTCGCGCATGTGCGTCACATCAGTTTTCTGCATTGGATGGCGTTTGGCGTGCCGCTGGCGGCGGGGCTGGTATTGGCAGCACTGGTGCTGGTGGTCGTTCGACTGCGTCCGTCCGCGCCGGTGCGGCCGCCTGCGTTGCCACCACTTGCATTGATGGCAGATTCGGCAAATAACGCGTCCGTGAATCATTCGGCCACCGATGGTTCGATGGCTGGTGAACGGGCATCGGGTGAACCGTTGCCCGCGCCTTCCGCGAACAATGCCAAACTCCCGCCGAAATTGTCGCGTTCCCTGCTGGGCGTGGTCTTCGCCGTTACCGTGTTGTTGTGGCTCAGCGAGCCGTGGCACGGAATAGTGGCGTGGACGGTGGCGTTGGGCGCGGTGCTCGCCCTGCTCGTGCTTCGCGTGTTACCATGGACGGAACTTCGTCATCTCGATTGGGGAACGTTGCTGTTGGTGGCTGGTGGTATTGGCATGGGCGCCCTGCTTGATCGGTCCGGTATTGTGCACCTGATGGCCGGACGTTTGCCCTTGCAGGATCTACCGGAGTTTGTGCGCATTTTTTCGCTGTGCGTGGTGAGCGCGACCCTTTCCGCCTTGATGAGCAACACGGGAACCGCTGCATTGCTTATTCCGCTGGCCGCTACCATCGATCCGTCGCCGTCAACCGCGATCATTGTTGCGGTCGCGGCGTCCCTGGGTGTGCCGTTTGTCGTGAGCACGCCGCCCAATGCCATGGCGGTTGCCGGCGGTTTGAAATCGACCGATCTGCTGATTCCCGGCCTCATTCTCATGTTTGGCGGATGCCTCCTGATCGCACTGACCGGACACTGGGTCCTGCGTGCCGTTGGTATTCCGTGAAGCAGTATCCTGCGAGTTCATGTGGACACGCACGCTGTCCGGTTTTTGCCGACAGGACTTCAGGGTCTGGCTGACAGACCGCGCCAGTTCGACCTGATACCGTGCGTACAAGTGTCGGCCGTCATTTTTCGGGAGAAGCCATGCCAACCGTGTCCGGGGAACAGCAACGGCAGGCGAGCGGGGTACTGTTGCGAGGCGGGTTGTTCGTCGTGATCGCAATCGTTGCCGTGAGGTGGCCGGAGACATTTTTTCTGGACGCGTTAATTGGCGTGTGCGCAGTGTCCCTGGTGTTCGGCCTGCACGAATCCCTCGTGTCACGAACGCTTCACCACCTCGAATACCGACTCTGGTGGCTGTCGCTATTGAATGCGTTGACCCTGTTTGTTTTCGGCGCCACCACGCTCACCATGTTGTTTGCACCCCTCGATGTCGCAATCGTCGTGATCGTTGCGTGGTTTGCCTGCTATGGGGTGTGTCTGGGCATTGGCGCGTCTGCCCTTCGGGATAAGCCGGTGGTGGAACGCGTTTTGGTTGCGCTGGGATTGATCCATGCAGCCATTTCCGGAATGGTGCTGGTCATGCCGGTGTATCCGCGTCTCAGCATTCTCGCGCTTCCGGCGGTTGGTGCCCTCTATGCCGCGCTGTTCGGTACGTGGCAAATCGTGATGGCGGCGTGGCTCCTGAAGCACGCGTCGCGCGAGTTGGGGTCGTCGCCGACCATCGCAATGAATGGCGCCGGAATTCTCCGAACGACGCGTGTCTCGTGACTGCAATGAAATGGCGCACGCAGGGAGTTACCACCGGCGGCGGGATGGTTTTCGTTCGCTGATATCTTACTGTATCCACCAGAAGTACAGGCCGATGCCAACCGCGCCGGCCACGGCTTGTGCAAGCAGGCGAGACGCCGCCGCTGCACGGAACGCGCCTGCTCCAATGGCAAGCGTGATCCCGGCCTTCAACAGCGTGTTGGCGAGATAACCAATCGCAATGGCGACCGCAGCCGCGTGCACCGACAGCCCACCCTCCAGTCGGCTCATGGAAAGGGTCAACGCATCCATGTCGGTCAGGCCCAGCACTGCCGCGGCGGGGTAAACGCCCACCGTACCCCAGACGCCGTTAATCATGGCGAGTGCGCTGAGCGCAATCTGAAAAACCAGCGCCATCTGCAACGCCGACCACAGTCGCAAGGGACTGCCCAATACCATGGGTGCGGCGGGCGTCTCTGATTCAAACTGACGTGCGGCACGCAGCAACATCAATACGCCGGCAACAAACGGCAGCACCATGAGGACGCAGAGTTGCAACCCCACGCGTGGGTTCAGCACGGAACTCACCACAACCACCCGCGCAATCATCACGGTGCACGCCCCGATCACGCCGAGTGCCAACGCGGTTCGCGCTTCCGGCTCGTGGCGACTTTTGCGCGCAAAATCGAGCGCTACTGCTGTGCTGGAAATCAACCCACCGAGTGAGCCGGTCACGGTACTGCCCGCACCCGTTCCCAACGCGCGTCGCGCGACGTATCCGGCGAAATTGAGCGCCGTGAAAATCAGCACCAATATCCACAGGGAGCGGGGTTGTATGGCCAGCACCCCTCCGAACGGTCCAGCCGGCAACAGCGGGAGAATGACCAGCGCCAACACCGCAAACTGCAACGCCGCTTGCAGTTCACGCTCGGCCACGTGACGCACGAGTCGGTGCAGGCGCGTTTTCTCCAGCAAGACGAGCATGACAATCGAACCGGTGCCTGCCGCCAGTGCGAGCCATCCGTATCCGGCGACGGCGCCCAAACTCACAACAACCAGGGCGGCCGTTTCGGTGGTGCCGTCACTGTCCGCTCCGGGTTTTCGTGTCGTGACCACATACGCCGCAATGGCCATGGCAAATCCGGCAGCGAGTGTCAAAGCGCCGGCAGGCAGCACGCCGGCAGACAGGAATAATCCACTGACGCCGCCAAGCATGCCTAACAGCAAGAACGTGCGGATTCCGGCAAAACGCGCATCAGGTCCCGTTGAATGACCAGACCATTCCCGCTCTAGCCCGATACCCAGTCCAATGAGCGCGGCTGTGCCGAGGCGCAGCGCGGCGTCAATTTCGCTCAGGGTTTGCGGCGTTGTTTGCAACGGAATGGGGTCATCGGACGAAAGCCCTGCGACACTGCACTGGTTTTCAGTGCGCTCGTATCGCACTAGAAACGAAACGACGTGCCAACTTCGAACGCGGTATACCGAAGGTTTCCGGGCTTGGTGACCAAGCCGTTCGTAATGTCGCGCGATAACGAACGCAATCGCAACGCGGGCACAATGCGCCAGGAATGCGAAACGGGGACAATGAATCCCGCGGCTATTTCATAGCCGGGACCGTGGCCCGAATTGGCAATGATGTCGCCGTCCGCGTTTTCCGTTTCGATATGTTTCACTGTTCCGCCGGCTTCCAACCTGTAGCCCCAGTTGGTGGTAGCACGAAACGGGTGCTCGAAACGCGCGCCAAATGTGTAGCCGGTCTCTTCGTAGTGGTGCGCGGCACGTGCCTCCGGTTTGCTGGCAGCGAAGTGCGCCCAATCCCAGCCGACGTATACATGCAGAAACGGCTGCACCTGATACGCAACGGTCGCTCCAAAAATGGTTCCGGGTTTGAGATCTGCGTCGGCCAGTGCTTGCAACGGCGCCGTCAATCCCAACCGGATGTCAGTCGTGATTTGCCCGTTCGCGGCAGGTCCGGTTACAGCCGACACACACAGTGCAAACCCTGCCAATCGGTACCGCATAGGGGACTCTTGGTTGACGGAGGCCTGCGCAGTTATTGCGTTCCACAAAAATAGCGGTGAAGCGGTAGGACTGCCGTCAGGGCATCGCCACAGAGTATGTCGCGCATTCCCTGACACGCGTGGGCTTGTGTATCCGTCACGACGTCGCACCAGACAATTGCCCGGTCAATTGCCCGCGCTGCGCACCAGGCTGTGAACATGTGGGGATGAAAAACCGCGCCCCACGCTCGCACGCTGCGAAGGTGGGGCGCGGTTGACAGGTGGCGAACTTGCACGGTCGGCCAAGCGCCCGTCAGCAGACTGCCGATTGGCGGCCTAACTTCTCCGTGCGCGGCGCCGCGCGGCACCACCCATGGCGCTCATACCAAATGCGAGCATCGCCCACGTCGACGGTTCGGGCACCACCGTCTGCGCACCGAAGCGCTCAATCAGCACGTTATCCAAAACCGGCCCGACGTTGTCGGCGCTCGAGGTGCCGATCTCGTACTGCAAACTGCCCGCCTGTCCCGCCGTAAACGAACGGGACCAGTTCGAGAACGGAGTGTTGCCGGCAATGCTTGTCTTGCCATGCATCCGGTCCCAAGAATCACACGGCGCGATTCAGTGAATCAACCGCGCACGCTTCAGCACAACAGTGTGCCTACGCCCAGCTCAAGTCGTGTTTCGACAACGGCAGGGAACGAATGCGCTTGCCCGTGGCCGCAAAGATCGCGTTGGTGAGCGCGGGAATGACGGGTGGCAAGGCGGGTTCACCCATGCCCGTTGGCGCGTTGTCCGACATCAACCAGTGCACGTGCACCTTTGGTGCCTGCTGCATGCGCAGCAGGCGATAGTCGTTGAAATTGGACTGCACCGTGCGCCCCTTGTCGAACGTGATTTCCTGCGTGAGTGCCTCGGAAATGCCGTCCAGAATTGAGCCCTGTACCTGATGATCAGCCCCGCTGGGGTTGATGACCTGACGGCCGATGTCGCCTGCAACCCAGACGTTGTTGACGGTGACTCCGCCCGCCTTGCTCACGGTCACTTCGACCACCTCGGCGAAATACCCGCGGTGACTGAAGTAAAACGCCACGCCACGACCGCGCCCTTTGGGGAGCGGTGCGCCTTTGCCCCACCCCGACTTATCGGCCACCATTTCCAGCACGCCGCGCATCCGGTTCACGTCCATGGATGATTTGGCGCCACCGGTCGATGCCAGCAGGTTCAGGCGGAACTGCACCGGGTCGACGTTCGCGGCCACGGCCAGTTCATCAATGAATCCCTGACTGACATACGAGAGGGCGTTGCTGCCGGGTGCGCGCAGGAATCCGGTGGGAATTCCGCTTTCGATAATAGAGAATCCCAGGCGGTAGTTCGGAATGAGTCCGGCAGGGAAATCCCCGGCACCCATGTTGCCGGCCTGCGTAAAGCTTTCCCCCTTGCCATAGGACACAAAGTGATTGCGCCACGCGACCAGCGCGCCTTTGCTGTCCACCGCGCCCTTGAACTGGTGGTGTCCGCCCGGACGATAGAAGTCATGCTTCATGTCGTCCTCGCGGCTCCACAACATCTTGACCGGCACGCCGCCGGCTTGCTTGGCAATGGCCGCCGCTTCCACCATGTAATCGTTGTTCAGGCGACGCCCGAATCCGCCGCCAATGCGCATCATGTGCACATCAATGGTGGACGCTTCAATGCCCAGCGTGCGCGCAATGATGCCTTTGCCACCGTTGGGGCTTTGCGACGGCACCCACATTTCCAAGCGTCCATCGTGGAAATGCGCGGTGCAATTCTGTGGTTCCAGCGTCGCGTGCGAGATGAACGGATACTCGTAGGTCGCTTCGACGACTTTGGCGGCCGACGTGTAGGCCGCATCGACATCCCCATCGTTGCGCAATTGCTTGACGGGAGCCGACGGCAGCAACTCTTTCGCTTTCGCCGCGAATGATGCCGTGCTTTGCGTGGCGGTCGCCCCTTCATCCCACTGCACGACCAGCTTCTTGCGCGCCTGTTGTGCAGCCCACCAGGTATCGGCGAGAATGGCGACACCATCCAGCAGTTCGGACAAGACCACACCGCCCTTGACGACAAAACACTGCTTGACGCCGGGTTCCCTGAGAATGGCATCGGTGTTCGCCGAAATGACTTTGCCACCGAATACCGGGCACTTTTCGTACACCGCGTGCAACATGCCCGGCAACTGCACATCAATGCCGAACAACGGTTTGCCAGTGACGAGCTTTTTGTTGTCGATGCCGGGCGTGAATTTGCCGATGATCTTGTAGTCTTTGGGATCTTTGAGCGGCACGGTCTTCATGTCGGGCGGCGTCAGTGTCGCGGCCGTTGCCGCCAGCTCCCCGTACTTTGCTTTTTTGCCCGACGCCTTGTGCACAACCGTGCCAGCATCGGTGTTCAACTCCGCGACCGGCACGCTCCACATTTGTGCGGCCGCGGCCAGCATCATCTGGCGACCAACGGCCCCAACCTGGCGCATGGGATCCCAGTTGCTGGGAGTGGCATTACTGCCCCCCGCCGTCTGGCCCGGCGTGTATTTCGAGGCGTCTGCCATCGCCAATTCGATGGTCACACTTTCCCATGGCACATCGAATTCGTCGGCGATGAGCATGGGCAGCGTGGTACGCATACCTTGGCCGCATTCCGGATTCTTGCTGATGATCGTGATCGTGCCGTCGCCTGACACGCGGATGTACGCGTTCGGGGTGAAGTCGGCCAACAGCGCTTCTTCTTCCTTCGAAAGCCCGAACGGCACGTAGGCCGAGAGCAGCAATCCGCCGCCGGCAATGGCGGTGACTTTGAGGAAATTGCGACGAGTGACGTCGAGTGTGGATGGGGTCATGGTCGTCGGCCTCAGTCGGCGGCCGCGATGGCCGCGGCGCGGTGAATGCCTTCGCGAATGCGGTTGTACGTCGCGCAGCGGCAGAGATTGCGGTTCAGCGCCGTGTCAATGTCGGCGTCCGTCGGTTTCGGCTTGTCCTTGAGCAGGGCGGCCGCGGCCATCAGCTGTCCCGCCTGGCAGTATCCGCACTGCGGCACGTCCAGCTCCTCCCACACTTTCTGCAGCGGATGGTTACCGTCGGGCGAAAGCCCCTCAATCGAGGTGACGTTTGCGCCTTGAATGGACGTGGCGGTGCGCTGGCACGAACGCACCAGCGCGCCACCGACGTGAACGGAACAGGCGCCGCATTGTCCAACGCCGCACCCGTATTTGGTGCCTTTCAGGTCGAGGACATCGCGGAGCACCCAGAGCAGCGGCATGTCCGCGGGGACATCGACCGACTTGGGGCTACCATTGAGCGTGAAGGAAATCTTCATCGGTCGGGGGCGCAGGGGGCGGGGAGAGACTGCAGAATGAAAAGCCAGTAGCAGACTGCCGGAATGTACCATTGCCGGGCGGAGAGGGCTATCGGGGGGGGGCGCCTGAACACCGGATTCGTCCCTTCCTGCTATTCGGGAACGCTCTAGTCGTGTGCCATATAGCAAGCTAACTTGTTTTACATGAAAGCAACCATCGATTTTGATCCCGTCCTCTATCGCCGCCTCAAGATTGAGGCGGCGCGGCGTGGCCGCACCGTTCGTGACCTGGTGGCCGAAGGCGTACGCGCCGTGCTCGACAGCCCGGTGGCATCCGATGCGCATCTCGCACGGCCTTCGGACACAGGCTGGCAACCGGACTGGCTCGGATCGCTCGGCCAGTACGGGCGGGGCGTAACGGACCACTCGATGGCGGCGGTACGCGAAAACATTGCCCGCGAGCGACGCGCGGAAAAACCACGATGACCACCGGACTGGATACGTCGGTGGTCCTGCGGCTGCTGACCGGCGTGCCGGCCGAGCAGGCGGAGTTGGCAAGGGTCTTTGTTTCTTCGCAAACGTCGCCAGTGCTGGTTTCCGATCTGGTGGTCGGCGAAACGTATTTTGCGCTCAAGCACCACTACGGCGCTCCGCATCAGGAAGCGGTGCGCTCGTTAAGCGCGTTATTGGCCGACGCGCGTCTGCAGGGTTCGGGCGTTGCCCACGCGGTGCTCGCCGCGCTGGCGTTGCGACCGGCAGCCAAGAACGCGCCAGGATTGCTCGACCGGCTCATTCACGCGGACTACGACCGCGATGCCAACACGCTTGCGACGTTCGACAAAGATCTGTCACGGCTGCCAAACGTCCATTTGCTGGCCTGACCTGACGAATGGAGATTTGTAAAACGGCCCGTCGCTCTACAGATTGGCAGTCGTGATGAATCCCTTACCGCAGATCCAATCGCGACGCGCCGCCGTGTGCTTCGCACTCACGCTGGTCGGCTCGTGCGCACATACTCCGCCACCGCCAACGCCGCTGACATCGAGCGCCCGGAGCGCCGTCGAACGCCCTGACCCCACCCTGCAATCACAACTCGAAGCCCTCGTTGTCGGCTTCAAGGGCGATGCCGGCATCTACGTGCGCCACCTCAAGACCGGCGCCACGGCCAGCATTCGCGCGAACGAAGTGTTCCCGACGGCCAGCATGATCAAGGTGCCCATTCTGGTCGGCACGTTTAACGCCATTCACCAAGGGCAATTCACGTTTCAGCAAACAGTCACCTACCGCGACTCGCTGCGCTATCAGTACGACGACTCACTGGGCGTACCGCGTGAGGGGGCGAAAATTCCTATAGCACGCTTGACGCTGCAGATGATCACGGAAAGCAACAACACCAGTTCGCTGTGGCTGCAGGGCCTGGTGGGTGGCGCGAATATCAATACATGGCTGCACCAACACGGTTTTGATTCCACCCGCGTCAACTCGCGCGTGGCGGGCCGCGAAGCCGACCGAACGAAGTACGGCTGGGGACAAACCACACCGCGCGAGATGGCGTCGCTGCTGGTCATGATTCGCGAAGGCCGCGCGGTGAGTCGCGGCGCGAGTGAGGAGATGTATCGGCACCTCACGCGCATTTATTGGACGGGCGAGGCCCTGTCGCAGCTACCACCGTACGTGCAGGTCGCGTCCAAGCAGGGTTCGGTTGATCGCGCGCGCTCGGAGGCCGTGTTGGTGAACGCGCCGTCCGGCGATTACGTGTTTGTCGTAACGACGAAGAATCAGGAGGACACAAGTTATCGCGCTGAAAACGCCGGCTACGTGCTCATTCGCGCGGTGTCGGCGCTCCTGTGGCGCGAATTTGAACCGGCGCACGCCTTTGTGCCCGACTCGGCGGCACGACGTTTCAAACCGCCCGAAGAACCGTAGCGCGGGGCCGCGGCGTTACGGTTTCAGCGTGAATCCCGCGACTTCAAAATGGGCATCCAATGTGAGCACGTCGCGGATGCGGCGAAACCGCATGGTTTCGAAACTCACGGCATCGGCCAGGCTGATGGCGTGGTCGGTGAATTTGCGCAACCACCGGTCGACCGCCGCGCGCTCGAGGTCACGGTCGACAAACACCACCTCGTGCGAAGGGTCCTGATAGACGCTGTCGAGGAACCGGATGCCGTCGGCTGCTCCGCGGAAACGCGAGACAAGAATCTGCATTTCCGCGAGTACCAAATTCGTGGTCACGAGTTGTGTGCCTGATTCGATCCATCCCTGATAAGTGGCCAACGCTGCCTTGTGTTTCGCTTCGCGTGGGCTGATTGCCGCCAGCCACCCCGCGGTGTCAACGAACGCCGCCTTCATCGCCGCTTTTTGGTGGGCGGCACATAAGACTCGGCCAGCAGGGCATCGTGGTTCATGGCGCCGTCTGCTGGCCATCCCTGACTGGTCGTTTCGCGCACAAAAGTCAGCATGGGACTTGTGGTGCCCTGCTGCTCCCGGGCAAAGCTTCGAATGCCGCGGCGCAGGATTTCCGCTTTGGACAAGTTGGTGCCGAGCGCCAGCCGAGCGAGGAGGTCGCGGTCGTCGGGCGCGAGGTACACCTGGGCCGGCTCGCGAACGGCGCGGGGCGGGGGCGGGGGCGGGGGTGAGGGCGGGGGCGGGTCTTTTTTAGTCATGCATGTATT
>Ga0105046_10000103_pt1 | contig 91656 bp, 67 predicted proteins | sample MAT03_FD_78385 | JGI IMG/M metagenome (GOLD analysis project Ga0105046, IMG submission 78385) | Freshwater microbial communities from Lake Fryxell liftoff mats and glacier meltwater in Antarctica - MAT-03 (megahit assembly) | ecosystem: Environmental > Aquatic > Freshwater > Ice > Liftoff... | reverse complement strand
TCCCTACTCCGTTCCCCTCTCACGACGACGCAGGGGTCGCGTAGACCTGTGCGAGTTCCGAGAGAAGCGTCTCCAGCTTCTTCCAATACTCGAGCTCGGGCTGGGAGGCTTTATCTTCGCGCAACGCTTCGATCTGCAGTTCCAGCGCATCGCGTCGCTCCCGCTGCTGCGGCGCAAGGGCGATCTCATCGGCACTTTTCAATAAATGCCACTGGCGCGCCCGCGCCCCGTCGAGGGTTTTTCCACCTTGCGTTTTCTTGATCGCGCGGGTGCCGCGGAACCAGTCGGCCGGCGTTCCCAAGCCGTCGCCATTGTCGTCGAGCAACGCGTGCTCGGTCATCAGACGGCGATCGGTTTTATAGAAATCGCTCGTCCGATGCGCCGCGCTCAGGAACGCCTCGAGCAGCGAAGTCTGGCCGTCCCGATCGAGATCGCCTTCCGGATCGCCGATCGCCTCGGCGAGGTAACCGCCAAAACGCACATAGTTCTGTTCGTAGCCGCTACGGGTCGCCACCACGACAATCCGTCCGGGTGCCGACAGTTTACCCAGGAAGGGTGCACTCGCCGCCGAAGCCACGATCAAGGCGTGCGGTTGTTTCAATGGCTTCGTCCACGCGACGAGATCGTCCACCGTGAGATCCGGACCGCGCAGATTGAATTTCGCCTCCTTGCCGTCGAAGGTGCCATGGCCAATCAGGACGATCCAGAGTTCTCTCGCCGGCTCCGTGACCACGGTCCCCAGTTCGTCCCTTAAACGCTGGAGATCGGTCACCCCGTCGGCATTTTCACCCTGGCCGATCACGGTGAGGCCCGCTGCACCCGCACGCTCGAAGGCGTTTCGCCACCCTTCCAGTTGTCGCTCGAACGCCTCCGCATAGGTGGGCTCTCCCGGCGCGCCGATCACAATGATTCCGCGCGGTCCGTCGGCGCCGCGAAGATCACCTAGAGCCAAGAGCGAAGCACTCAGAAAGCACCATGAGTTCAACACGAGGAAACGAAACAGTCGGGAGATTTTCACGGTAAACCTTTCCACCGCCGCAGGCCCCATTCGGCAACGAGACAGGCGAGTGCGAGCGCGAACATCGACGGCGTGTGCCAGACGGGACGCGCCACCGTTTCCATCACCGGAGCGGACTTCTCGGGAAGCGACCGCACAAACGCAGCGAGATCGGCCGCCTTAATGACGGTTCCGCCGGTCTGACGGGCGATCGTCTCTAGGAGAGCGACATTCGGGGTCAGCGAGTGGAACTCGTCGGCGACCAAATCCGCAGTCCAGCCGGCAACGGCCCGTCCGATTTCTGCACCCGCGGGGTTGATGGCAAGGGCGGAGGCTTTGAAGCCACCGTTGATCCGCGGGACAAAACTCGCCGTGTACAGCCCTGCCTCGCTTCCCGTCGGCTCGGCGCGCAAGCGGAGGGCCGGCACGGGCGTCTCGCCCGGTCCACCCATAGTCACCGATTCCACATCGATGGTCACCGCGGCATCGTCGACCGGTTGGAAGCGCGCATCGCGGACCCGAACATTGAGCGAAACGGCGCCGGTCGGATCGTCGGGCTGCGGTTCGACTTGGAGTTCGACCCGCTGCGGGACGTCCGAGACGAGCCAGCGGGCGAGCTGCCGCCACGCCTTGCCCAATTGTTCCTGGCGCTCGCCATCCCGCGTGCCCCAACGCCAGAGATCTCCCACCATCAGCGCCCCGGTCCGTCCGCGGCCGAAGCGTTGCACTGCCAACGCGGGAACTTCCCCGCCGCCTTCGTCCCGGCCCGTCGCGATCACGCTCGCGCCGGGTTTCACCCCTCTCACCCGATTGACCACCCGCAACGCCGGCATCGCCTCGATCCGCGCCCGTTCCTGCGTTTCATTGTCGTAGAGCCGTGCCCACGCCTGCAGCCAGCCTTCGCGCGCGAGTTGAAATTGAATGGGACGGGGTTCGGGCCCCTCGGCGACACCCGCGAGTGTCTGTGGCTCCGCACGGTCGAGATAGACGGGCAACATGTCGCCGATCGGCGTGCGTCGATATCCCCCGGGTTGGAAGGACTCCATGCCGCCGAGCATCAGGAATCCGCCACCCCGCTCGGAGACGAATTTCTGCACCAGTTGCGCCTGAGCGGCTCCGAAAAACTCCGCTTCGAGATCGTCGACGATGATCGCATCGTAGGCGTAAAGCTCCTCTTCGGTACGGGGAAATCCGTTTTTCAGCTCGAGCTCGTCCTTGGTGTTCAGACGGACGAGCACCGGCTGATCGTAACGCTGCACATCCTCCGCGGATTGCTCGCCGAAGCCGCGATAGAGAGGATTGCTGGTCTCGCCGGCACGGCCGCGAAAATCGAACTTCGGTTCGCGCTTGGCCACCCGGATCAGGGCGACCAGTTGCACGTGGCGATCCTCCTCGATCGCCCGGTTGAGGAATTTGAACTCCCAATTGGGACGACCCGCGACATAAAGCACCCGGTAGGGCCCGCGCCCGCGGTCGATCGCCAGCACCCGCGAGTTGTTCGCGAGGGTGGCTTCGTCCGCTCCGGTATCCAGAGTTCCGTTACCATTGCGCGTGCCGACCCGGAGACGATGGAAGGAAAGTCCGGATTCTTCGGGCTTGAGCGTGAACCGAAAGTTGAGCGGGGTGCCGTTTTCGCGCGCCTCGGCGGTCTGTTCCTGAACGACCTTGCCCGCCCGATCGACGATTTGTGCGAGGATCGGCCGGCCGCGGAAACCGGACGCGTCGACCTCGGCCTGAACCGTCACGGGTGCATCCTCGAAGGCGGTCTGACCGATGTTGACCTGCTGCACGGCGATGTCGCGGATCGGGTCGGGACTGCCCACCACGACCGGATAGATCGGAGGCAACCCCTCCAGAGAGGGCATCGACCCGCGGAGATCCGTGGCGTTACCGTCGGTAAGCACGAGGACGCCGGCGAGCGGCCGTCCCTGGAACCGCTGCTGAAGCGCTTTGAGCGAACCCAGCAGGCCGGAGGAGCGTCCCGAGAAATCGAGCTCTCGGAAATCCGACGTGGCATGCAGCCGCGCGTCGAAAAAATACCGCCGCACTTCGAACGTATCCGCCAAGGCACTCTGCCAGCCGGGCGCGCGGTTGTCCACCAGTGCGGCGACCGCTTCGCCGCGGGTCCGGGAACTGCCCTCGTCTTTGACCTGAAGGCCCTGGCTGTTGTCGGCGACGATTGCGAAGAAGTTGGCACCCTGCCGCGCACGCGGCGAGAGCCAGAGCGGTTCGAGCAGACAGGCAGCCAAGGCGGCGAAACCGAGGAGCTTGAGCGCAAGACACCACCAGCGAACCGCACCGGACGAACGCGCAGGCAGGTAGCTCCACAGCAAAACAACGGCGGCAACCGCGCACACCGCCACCAAAGGCCAGATCCACTGCCAGGAAGAAAACGTGAGAACGGCCAATGAAAAGAGGTCTCCTGTACAGGGTCCGATCATGGGCTCTTCCCTAGCTCCTCGTAATATTTCTGGACCGACTCCGCAAAGCGCGGCGGCACCGGATCGCGGTCGACCGGAGCCAGCGGATCGTTCGCATTGCGGCGGGCGAGTTCCTCGCCGATGCGGGAGCGCACCTCGAGCAACGGGCTGAGAATCTCGGCGCGGACCACCGCCCAATCGGGTTTCTTGCGGTCATGCCGGTATTCCTGGCGCATCGCCCGCGCACGCTCCCGGGCCGTGGCCACCGCATCGCGCAGGTCGGGGCGGTCGAGGACTTCCTCGACCTCGCGCAGACGCTCCGCCCACGGACCGAAATCGCCGCCCATGATGGGACCGCCCTCATTTCCAGCCCGTTCCGCGCGCGGATCCGCGCCAAACTCCGTTTCCATGAATGTACTCAAATCCACCCCTGCGCTACCGGGCCCCTGACCACGGCCCGGACTGCGCCCGCCCGGCGTGCGGGCGTCCGCCACCTGGCGTTCGCCACCGGAGGATTCGCCGGGTTTACCGCTACCGTCACCTTGGCCTTCGCCCTCGCCCTCGCCCTTCCCCTTGCCTTTGCCTTTGCCCTGCCCTTTTTCCTTTCTCCCGGCTTCGGCACTCGCCAATTGCTTGGCTCGATCGTTGGCCGAGCCCTTTCCGCGCGGTTGCTCACCGGGCTGCCCCTCACCCGCTTGCTGAGCCTCACGCGCAAGTTGCTCCGTCACTTCGTCGAGCTGACTCTGCGCCAGTTTGAGCGCCTCGGCGTCGTCGCCCAAAACGTTCCCGACCGCCCGCTCGACACCCTTGCGCAATTCGTCGATCCCGGCCCGGGCCTTTTTCTCCGCCGTCAGCGCCTGAGGGAGGTAACCCTCGCGAAGCAGTTCGGCGGTAAGGTCGAATGCCTTGGTGCCTTCCTGGGTGGGATCGGCCTTCAACCGTTCGTAGAGCGACCGGGTCATCATCCCTTCGGCAAGCAGATCCTGTTGGAGCTGCTTCGACGCGTTGGCGTCGTCCTGGCTGACTTTGCGCAGACTCTCGTACAATTGGCGCGAGACGAGCGGCTCGGTGGTCTCCGCCTGTTCCGAAAGTTCGGTCGTGCGTTTGAGCACATCCTTCATCCGTTCGCGTTGCGCCGCGAGTTCCTCGCTCAATTCGTTGCGAACGGGCTCGTCGGTCAGCGATTTTTTCTTTCCGTCCGCCAGCGCGCCGAGTTTTTCCCCGATCGCCCGTTGCTGGCGGGCCAGTTCGCGGGCTTCGCCACGGAGGTCGCGCAGTTCTTCCGAAAACTCGCTGGAGTTTTCTTTGCGCAGGGTGTCCCGCATGTCCTGCAGCTGACGCTGGGCGCGGGTGCCGGCGGCGAGCGCTTGAGGGACCGAACCGTCTGCCGCCGCATCGGCCGCGCGCTGCAAGTCCTGGCGGGTTTCGTCGAGCTGCTTTCGCTCGTCGGCCATCCGCGATTGATTCTCCGGCTTGTCCATGCGCTGGCGCAGCTCGTCGAGATCGGCGAGCATTTCGCGCTGCTCTTCCTGCAGCCGTTTCAGCTCCCGACGAATCTCCTCTCGTTTTTCGTCGGTACGCGCTTCCTGCAAGGCGGTCTGGAGTTCCTTGAGACGCTCGTTCACCGCCTCCTGGCGATGGGCCAGTTCCTGCAGACGATTGATCGTTTGAAGTTGATCGCGGCGCTGCGGATCCTGCGCGGCCTTGGCTTGGCGCTGGGTTTCGTAACGATTCTCCGACTGCGCCAGATCGAGTTGATCCATCTGCTGCTGGTTCCCCTGTTGCCCGCCCTGTCCCCCGCTCCGGTTGCGTCCCCGCCGCACATTGGTTTCGTGCTGCTGTAGTTTCAGCAACGCCTGGTAAGCGGTTTGTTCGGACGCCAGCGCGGCCGGAAGCGGCTTCGGCGACGCGGTCGCGTCGTTGAGTTGACTCGCGGCTCTCTCCATCGCTTGCGTCACTTCGGTCCATAGTGGCCGATCGCGCGGTCGCTCGCTCTTCTCGGCTGCCTCCCGCGCTTGTTCCAGCGCCTGCATCTGCGAGTCGCGTACAACCTGCACGTCGGCCTGGTAGGTGGTCCGGGTCGGATCGCGTTGGATCTTCCAGGTCGCGCTCATGATCTGTTTTTGCAGCTCCGTCAGTTTCTGCGCGCTTCCGCCCTGACCTTGCTGTTCGCCCTGCTCGCTCTCCCCCTGCATGCCGGTTTCCTCGCGAAATATTTCGTCGAAGGGGCGGACTTCGCCAAAGTACAGATCCGTCGTGGTGCGGCGGACCTTTCCATCGGGACCGATATCGTCCGCCCACAGATACCACGACAGGAGCGAGTCGGGTTTCACCTTCATCTGCTCGAGACTCAAAAGGTGGCTGAACGTCTTTCGATCCCTCGGCAACGCATCGCGCCCCAACTCCAACGTGCGGACGTCGCCGCCGGCTTCGGAATAAGCGAGCCCGTAGACCGACGAGCCAAAATCGTCCCACACCGTGCCTTCGAAGGCGATTTCCTCGATGGAGGACGGACGCACATCGCCTCGGGGAGAGACCAGGCGCAATTCCGGACGGCGATTGGGTTGAACCTCGATCACGAAGGGCGTGGGTAACTTGTTGATACGGCCCTCGGAATCCACCAGTTGCAAGTCGTAGGTCTGGGTCGACGCGAGCAGCAAGGGAGCCAAGGTCGCGACGGCCTTCTCGGGCGAGGTCGCGAGCGTGAGCGTTGTCTTGGCTTTGTCCCGAGCGACCAGCTTGGCGGAAGTGACCGCCTTGTTCAACTGCAGGGTGAGTCCAAGCGACGTTCCCTCGACCGCACTCAGTCGGCGGGTGTCCTCGACGCGTTTGGGCTCCTGCTTGGTGTAGGTCGGGTAGGTCAACTCGGCATCCGCGCGCTCCAACCGGGGAAACTCGAAAACCTTGACCTGAAAATCGCGCGAGCGTTGCCCGGCATACTCGACCCGATAGGCGAAATCGGAGGAAACGCCGGGAAGCGTCCCGCCAAAGACCGGATCCGCGAGGCTCTTGACCAGGGGAACGTTCCGGACCGGTTTGCCGCTTTCCGTAATCGCCAGGGCGGCGCCGCTGGGGACGTCGCGGCCGAATCGAGCCAGCACCACCAGCGTCTCGCCTCGCTCCACGAGCGTGTCGCCTGGAGTGACGCTCAACTCGACCGCGAGTTCGCCGGCCTCGGTCGGAGTCAGCGGCGCCACGTGATAAACCTTGACCAGAACCGCCGCGAGAAAAGCGAGGGCGGCGAACTGCGCCGCTTGCGAGAGCACGACCTGCCATCCCGGAATAAGACGACGCCAGTCGCGTTCGCGACTGCGTTCGATCGCCTGCTCCAGGAGCCGTTGCTGGAAATAACTTTGCGCGCCACCGGATGCGTCCGCCTGCTGTTGCACGGCAGTGAGAATCAGGCCGTTCAATTCCGGATGGGCTTTCTCCACGCGCGTGGCGAGTGCCCGGTAGTCGGGCCGAACGAGCAGTCGCCGGACGACCGCCCATGCCGCGGTCGCCGCCGAAAGCGCCGCGATCGCCGGCATCGTGAGCGTCGAATCGTAGCCGGACGAACGCGCGATCCAGATCGCCGCGACGCCCGCCAGCGCGCCGGTCGCCCAACTCACCGCCAGCTCCCAGCCGAGTCCGCGAAGTTGTTCTCGCTGGAAGATGCGACGTAGACGCTGCCGTAAAAATGTACCCATCATGAAGTGACTCCTTGTTCCTTTGCGGGTGAACGTCGGGCGGTCCAGCCGGCGAGGACGGACTCCACGAGCAGAATTGCGAGGGTGGCCACGAGGAACCACCGCCAAAGTTTTTGCCGACTTTCGGTTTCCACAGCCTGCAAAGTCGGCACTTTGCCGTCTTTTCCAACGCTAGGAGCCGAGGCCCCCAGCGTTTTCGCCGGTACGCCGAGCCGTTCGAGATCGTCGAGCGACATCGGTTCCGTGCGCGTTTCGCTCGGATCGAGATTCACGACAAAACGGGTCTCGCCGCCCGCGACGGTTGCGCGATAGATTCCGGGAACTCCGGTCGCGGCAAAAGAGGTCGCTCCTGCCAGGAGCGGCCGGGTTTTGCCGTCGGGCATGCGCATTTCGGTGGCGACCGCGAGTTTTTCGAACGGGAGCGCGTCGCCGACGACGAATTGCGTCGTTTCCGCTCGAACGATCCCGGCGTGGTCAAGGAGCGACCAGATCAAAGGGACAAACTTGGAAGAAACCGCCAGCTGGCTGTCCTCCGGTTGCCAGCCCGAGGTCAGCCAAACGACCCGGCCCTGCCCCACCGTGGACTCGACCACCGCCGGGTCCCCGGAGTCGAACCGGGCGACCACGCGCGATCCGGCAAGGTCGGCGGCCGGAAGGCGTCGGTACTTCCAGACGTGGATTTTCGTGAAATCGGCAAAACGCGGGTCCGCAAATGCCGCAAAAAGCGGGTGCTTGAAATCGATTTCTCCCCACATCGCATAACCACCCGTGGCGGGTTTGACCTCTTCGGAAGCCAGCGCAACGTCGGCCACAATCCGGGACAGCGCCGCGACCGCTGCGGCGGACTTGGGAACGACCACGACCGTTTTGCCGGCATTGGCCATCGCTCGCAAAACGGACGCCGACTCCGTCCCCGGTGCGTCCGTAACGAACGCGATCGCCACATTCTCCAGCTCGGCCGGAGCGAGGACGGCATCCGTCCTCCGGGCAATTACCTCCACTTTGACCCGCGAGGTGGATTCCAGCGCCCGGCGAAGAAAAAACAAGGGTTGCGCAGGGTTGTCCGGATCCTCGTTTCCCACGTAGAGCACGCGGATGAGCTGCCGCTCCGGAGGAGCCATGTACACCGTATTGTCGAAGGCCTCCGCGTCGCCGCTTAGCTCCACCCGATCGATCCCGGCGCCATCCGCGGGCACTTCCATCGCGACGATCCGGCTCTGGCCCGGAGGCACATAAACCTGAACGGCCGTCCCCACCGCCTCCGCATTCCCGCGCTTCCAACTCAAAGCGAATTGTTCGGTCGTCGCATCCGCGGTATTCGCCACGCGGAAACGCACCACGGTGCGACCTTGGGCGTTAAGCTTCCCCGCCTCCGCCACGAGTTGCACCCCGGCATTGCCGGCGCGTGGAGGAACGACGGTCTCCACTCTCAGGGCAATGTCCTTTGGCCATTCGTACGCCTGCAACGCGTCCAATCGGCTGCCGGCCTGGACATCGCCGATCAAAACGATTTCCTTGTGACCGGCACCTGTCCGGTCTCTTGCGAGATCGCCGAAGGCATCGGCACCCGCGATCAAGGCGCGCCCCAACTGCGTGCCCTCCCAGCCGGGCGAGATCGCCGCCAAACGGGCGATGGCCAAACTGACCCGCGAGTCGGGAGCGGTGCTCTCCCATTCGGAGAACGAAAGCAAGGTAGCGGTCTGGCGAGCGAACGAAACGAGGGCGACGTGGTCGGTGGGAGCCGCCGAGCGCAAGACTGCTTCCGCTTTGGCTTTGACCGCATCCCAGAGGCCCGCTCTCCGGAGGCTCGCGCTTGTATCCAAAAGGATCACCACATGGCGCGGGGCGGCCGCCAACGGCAGCGCGTCAGAAGCGTCCTTCAAGAACGGCCGTGCAAACCCGAGAGCGAGCAATCCCAGGGCAAGGCAGCGCAAGGCGAGCAGCAACCAGTGCTCGAGCCGGCTGCGGCGCGTCAACCGCGGCGCATTGGGTAATAGAAACATGAGCGAGCCGAACGCGGTTCGGTCGCGGGTGACTCGTCGCGCCAGATGGAACAAGACCGGCAAAGAAATCGCCAGAGCGCCCACGAGAAAAAAGGGAGCGAGAAAACTCATGGCGTCCGTGTGCCCTCCCCGCGCGGCGATCGGACCCGGCCGTTCCGCTCGCGGCCTTGGAGAAATTCTAGGAGGGCCAATTCCAGCGGCTGGTCGGTCAGCAGCGTGGTGAAAGCAATCCCGTGCCGGGCACAAATCTCCCGCACCGCGGAGGAGTGGGCGGTGAAGCGTTCGACGTACCCCGCTCGGGCCGCGGCGGGATCGATGAAGAGGGTGCGCGCCGACTCCATATCCTCGAACAAGGTCGAGGTCGAAAAGCCGAGCGACGTTTCCGCGGGATCCAACACTTGGAAAACGGCCGCCTCCTGCCCACTGGCCGCAAGGGTGGCCAAGCTCGATTCCAGCCGATCGAGCGGCGCGAGGAAATCGGTGATCAACACCAGCAGCCCGCGTTTGCGCACCAAACGGGCCATCTGCTCCAGCGGCGCCACCAGATCGGTCGAGTTGCCTCCGGACGGTTTTTCCAGCGCCAGCATCAACTGACGAAAGTGTCCGGGCCGAGCCCGCGCCGGCAGGTATTCGCGGACACTTTCGTCGAACGAAAACAAACCCACGGCATCGCCCTGCTGCTGCAAAAAATGCGCGAGGGTCGCCGCGAGGGTCACGGCGTAGTCGGACTTGGTATGGCCGACCGACCCAAAGTCCATCGAACGACTGCGATCGACCAGCAAGTGACACCGCAGATTGGTTTCGTCCTCGAACTTTTTGATGTACGTCCGATCGCTGCGCGCCAGCACCCGCCAATCGAGATAGCGCGGGTCGTCGCCCGGCGAATACGGGCGATATTCGGTGAATTCGACCGAGAACCCGTGATACGGGCTGCGATGCAATCCGTGCAGAAATCCCTCGACGACGATCCGCGCCCGCAGTTCCAGATTGCGAATACGCATCAAGGCTTGAGGGTCGATCGATCCGCTCCCCGATTTCTTCGTAGCGCTCGGGGCATCGGAACGGCCTTCTCCACGCGCGGATCCGGCCGACGCGGTGCGCGGCCGCTGGACGGTCGGGGGAGACGGGGGTGACGACGGCACGGGATCCTTCAGGCGTTAGAGTGGGGCTTTCTGCGCCGCGACGAGTCGCGAGATGACGTTTTCGATCTGCACGCCGTCGGCCTCGGCGCGGTAATTGAGCAGGATCCGATGACGCAAGGTGGGGGCGGCGAGCGCCTGCAGATCCTCGACCGTGACGTGGGCTCGCCCTTGGAGAAGCGCCCGCGCCTTCGCGCCGAGCACAAGGAATTGGCCTGCACGCGTTCCCGCACCCCAGTTCACCCAGTTATTGATAAAATCGGGTGTGCCGGTCTGACGCGGGCGGGACGACGCGGCCAACCGCACCGCATAACGCACCATCTCGTCCGCGATCGGCACCGAGCGCACGAGTTGATGAAAACCGAGCACATCGGCTCCGTCGAAGAGCGGTTGAATCGGCTCGCTCTTCGCCTGCGTTGTCCGAGAGACGACCTGGACCTCTTCGTCTTCCGGAAGATAATCCACCACCACATTGAACATAAAACGGTCGAGCTGCGCTTCTGGCAGCGGGTACGTGCCTTCCATCTCGATCGGGTTTTGCGTCGCGAGAACGAAGAACGGCTCGGGCAACGCATGACGCACGCCCGCCGCGGTGACTTGGTGTTCCTGCATCGCTTCCAGCAAGGCGGCCTGGGTCTTCGGCGGCGTCCGGTTGATTTCGTCCGCGAGCACCATGTTCGCAAAAATCGGACCGCGCACGAACGACAGTTTCCGTTCGCCCCCGGCTTCCATGAGGATCTCCGTGCCGGTCACGTCCGCGGGCATCAGATCCGGCGTGAACTGAATACGACGAAAATCGAGGTGAAAAATCTGGGCGATCGACTTCACGAGCAGCGTCTTCGCCAGTCCCGGTGCCCCGGTGATCAAACAGTGCCCCCCCGCCAGCAATGCGATGAGGATCTGTTCGATGATCGCACGCTGACCCACGATCGCTTTGCCCAGCTCGGCTTCGATCCGCGCCCGATTCGAGAGAAGTCTCTCGGCGGAAGCTCGCTCGGCGGCGAAGCGATCGACGGGTGGAGCGGGTTCATCGGAGGGAGGAAGGGGAGGAGGTACGTCGGTCATGGAAGAGTCGGAAAAGGAGAAAAGGGAAAGTTCTGATCTGCAGAGTGACGGACCGATGGGAATACGACGGTCCCACTTCAGTGGGTCATGGCGTAAAAGATGATATTTATGCCGAGAGGATAGGCGATTTTCTCGGAGAAATTGTGGAAGTAGTAATCGCTTTCGCCTTCGCGCTCCCAGCCGTCGCCGTTATCGCTATTATGGGTGGCGATGACCATCAGCCGTCCCTTCTCGTCGAACAAACCGCGGTGGTGAACCTGCTGCGCATCCTGGCGTTCCCACGTGATACCGGTGTATTCGCTTTCCACCCCGGTACGGATATTCGGGACCTGGCCTTTAACCTTGATCTCGAAGACACAGTGATAAACCGGGTGCTCGAGGGGAATTTCCGAGAAAGACCGATCGGGAAAGACTTTCCTCAACTCCCGAGCCATGTTCGCCCACTCACGCTCGCCCCAAAAATCGTCGAGCATCAAAAATCCCCCGTTCGAGAGGTATTTGCGCAACGCCTGCGCCTCGGGTTCCTCGAGAAAAAGAGCCCCGGGTTCCACAATATAGATGAACGGGTAATCCGCGAGCTCGGGATCGGTCAGCCGGACGATGCGCCCGTCGGGATCGACCTTCATCGAGGTCATCTGCTGCAGCCGGTAGGAAAGATTCAAATCGCTGTCGGGCAGATCGGTCTGCCAGCCGCCGCGGGATCGACCGTAGCCGAACTGCCCGCGCTCGTAGCGAATGCGGGCAAAAGTGAAGACATCGTGTTTAAACTCGCGGGGATTTTCCCACATCGGAGTATCCGTGCTGTGGGTGGGAATTTCCCGCGCGGTCTTCACGTCTTCGCCAATGCGTCCCTGACTTTCTCCCCACCACCCTTGGGCAAAAACGGCAACCGCAGCCAACCCGATGCCGCCGGCCAAGGCGAGTCGCCCGCTCCACCCGCCTCGGAGCGCTAGAACCCCCGCGGCGCGCGTCCGCTCGGAAGGGGCCGAGTCCGCTGGGGTGGGAATGTTCATGGCGAAATCGTTTCGGCGGTGGTCGAACGATTGAGCTTTAACAGCAGGGCGAGTGCCGCGCGATGACGTGGCGCATCTTCCAAGGCAGCCAAAAGATGACCACGTGCCGCGGGATCGCCCACGCCCGCCATCAGTTCGGCCAGCTGAAAATGAAGATCGGACGGATTCGCCGGTTCCAATTGAAGGAGGGTCACGCATGCCGCGATCGCTCCGGCAGCGTGTCCCTGTTTCGTCTCCGCCTTGGCCAAAAAGCGATAGGGAGCCGCGACCATGGGGTTGATCGCCAAAAAGCGCTCGGCACTGCGCGCCACCATCGCCCAATCCTCTTTCGCTTCCGCGAGCTCCATCAAACGCATAAACGCGTCGGTGGTCTCGTCGTTGCCGGCGGTCCACGCCACGAGAACCGCCTCCTCCTTTTCCTTTTCCTCCAGCGCCCGATAGGCTGCCGCCAGGTAGGCGTAAGCACTGTCCGCCTCGGTGTGGGCGGGAAATTTCTTCACCAAGGCTTCGAGGAGCGGGATGGCCTCGGTCCACTTTTTTTCCTGGATTAAACGGCGCGCCACCACGGACGACGCCCAGAAATTATCCGGATGCTTCTCTCGCCATTGGGCCAGGGCATCGTCGGCTCCCGGCAAAAGCAGCGGCGGTGGCGGAGCCTCCATCGCGTCGTCGCTGGCAAACGCATTCGCTTTCCGCTGGGCAAAGACCACGAACTCTTTCTCCAACTCCTCCAGCGCCGCGGTGTGTGCCACCAGCGCCTCCATGCTATCGACGCCGTCGCGAAGGGTCGCGAGAACGGCTTTGATCGCGTCCAAGCCGTAACGGTCGACCAAGAATTCCACGACGAGCGACGATTGAAAATAAGCGAACTGAACGGCTTCCGGCGATGGAGCCGTCAGAAAGACCGAGCTCAGCTTCACGATCGGGGTCAGTTTTCCGCTGCGAATCGTTTCGCGGAACTTCGGGGTCATCTGCATCCCCCAAGCAGGATCCGCGCGGCTTTCTTCGTAAACCGAAATGCCCTCGCTCAGCCACCGCGGCATTTTGTTCTGGGTAAACTGCAGGGTGACGACATGACAAAACTCGTGCCAGAGGACCGATTCCCAGTTGACCCCTTTTCCTCCAATGGCGACCGGGCTGTTCGCGGTGATGACTCGACCGAAACAGACGCCGAGAAAGCCCTGTACATCGGGTAAACCGAAGGTCCGCACGGCAAAGTCCTTTTGGTCGCCGAAGATATCCACCCGGGTGGGCTTGGCCAGCGTGACACCGTATCGCTCGACCAACGCGGCCCGCGCCCGGGTCAGCAACGCGAGCACGCGTGGACCGTAAACGGCAGACTCGCGACCGGTCATACGAACGATGAAGTCCTCGTTCTCCAAGACCGCGTATTTCGCCAAGGTATCGCGCAAGGTCACGAGATTGTACGCCTCGACGTCGTAGCCGTCCTTCTCGTGAACCAGCTGGGCCAACGCCCAGCCCTCGTTTTCTTCGCCCAGCCGAAGAAGATCGTTGGCTAGCTGGGCCTTCGCCGGCAGGTAGTTCGGATCGAAAGCCAGCGCGCGTCGCTGAGCCGCCGCACCCTCGGCGAAGCGATATTTCTGCGAGAGCTTTTTCCCGATCAGATAATCCACGCGCGGGTTGGCTGCCCACGCGGTCAATCCCGCGGATCGTGCCATCTGAGCGACGATGGGCTCATTGCGCAGTTGTGCCAGAACCGAGCGATACGCCGCGAGATCGGGATGACTCGGATAGGTTTTCGCCACTTTTTCCATCAGCACGGCGGCACCCGCGTAGTTTTCCGCATCCACCTCATGGTCGATTTCGAGAAGCAAACTGGGGACATGATCGGGGTTCGTGGCGAGCGCGGCTTGGATTGCCTCGAGCATCGCTCTGCGGTCGCCGTCCTCGTAGGCCCGGGCGGCACCGTAGAGCAGATCGGGATCGGTGGGATGCTTGGCCAAACCTTCCGTGTAAGCTTTCGCGGCGAGGGGAAAATCGTGTTTCTCCAACGCGAGTTCGCCGCGGGCGAGATAGACGTCACGGAGCGTGGGATCGCCTTTTTGAGCATCGGCGTACACCCGCTCGAGGACGTCTTTAGGGTCTGCGCCCAGCACCAGAGCGAGACGGCCGAACGCGACGAGATCCGCCGGCGAACGGTAGGCTCCGCGACGGCGCGACACGCGCTCGCCCATCTCCCGAAGAAACGTGTTCGCCTGATCCGTCTGACCGGTGGCCAAAGCCACCTCGCGCGCCATCCACCGAAGGCGAATGCTCTGCGTTTCGCGCAGAAGCGCTTGATTCAACGACGAATCGGCTTCCGGGTAGCGGCCTAACGCGACCAGTGCTTCCGCCAGCAAGAGCGGCCACTCCTCGCCGGGCTCGTTGACCTGCGACGCTTTTCCGGCCGTTCGCACCACCTCTTCATAGTTGCCGGACAAGAGGGCTTCCCGAGTTTCGTCCCAGGGTTCGGCCGCAGACAAACCGGACTCGATGGAGAGAAAGGAGAGGGTGCCGATAAGAATCCACTGAAGCCTTCGGGTCGCTCGCGCGAACAGGTGTCCCCTCATTCCTCAGGGGTAACGCCCTAAGGAGTCTTTGCAAGCGACCGGGGCAGGCAAACGGGTTAAAACCGAAGAAAACCACCCTCTCGTCGATTCTGCCAAAACCACCACATCCCCACCAGCGCGGCTGCGGCCAATACTGCGACGAGAACGCAAATCGCGATGCGCCCTGGCCATTCCATCGAGTTCCAACGACGATGGCCCCACGAAAAAAGACGCCAGAGTTCGATTTCCAATCTGTCGAGAGCGCGCGCGACCGCCTGCGAGTCGCTGGCCGCCAATAAGCCAGCAACTGCGAAGAACAGGATCGCGGGGCCCGGAATGAAAACCAGCACCACCCCGATCGCGAAGCAAACGAGCGCCAAAAGCCACCGCAGGGGCCGCGCCCAAGCACTCCCCTTCTCGCGCGCGTTCCGGCTTCGTCGGTAGTGTTGCGCAAAACGCTGCCCGGGCGGTGCCTCTTTGAACGCCTTCCATTGTAGCCGAAACGCGCGCGGCACAGGTGTCATCGGGAGTCCGGAAGCCGTCGCGATAGCAGCGGTTACCAGTCGTTCCTTACTTGGACTGCTGCACCTTTTCGTGGACATCGCTCCGAGTTTCCTCCGGATTGCGCACGATCCCCCACAAGACAAGTCCCACTACCACAAAGAAAATCACGATCCCGACCGCTATCCCAATATTCACTTGCGTGGTCTTTTTCTGGGGCTGCACGAGCGGTACACCGGCCGAGTCTTTATCGAAGGACATTTTCAAGAAGATTTGATTCTGCAAAGCGATGGCCTCGACGAGCGCAAAGTCCTAGTTCGGTCATAGGTGTGACATTGGTAGCACGTTATCTTCGCTTGTTCCCGTGGCTAACCGGAGAATCTCCGCCCACGGGATTAGTAATGATACACACTGCTTCCTCTTTGTGCTCGGGAACGGATGACCGCAGGGTCGGTCCGTAGCGCAATGGGAAAAGCTGCGGAAACGCCGTTGCCATCCCACTGCGGTTAACGTATCGTATCCTGTGTCAGTACTTCAGCATTCAAAAACAATCCCCTAAAAAAATGAATAAGATCATCGGTATCGTCCTCATTGTGGTCGGCGGCTTCCTCTTCTTCCAAGGCTGGTCACGCAAGGACTCTCTGGTCGGCGGCGCGGCCGAAGTTGGCACCAAAATGGCCAACGCGGTCGACGGTGGCGCACGGACTCCTAAACACATTATTTACATGGTCGGCGGCGGTCTTCTCGTGGTCGTCGGAGCGGGCGTTGCGATGAAACGCTCGACCGTTTAAGCGATCGACCGATTCTCCACTCGGCTCCTTGTAAGGGAGAAAAACCTACAAGGAGCCTTGACAAATCCAGCGGTCACCCGGTAACCCAATACCGTCACGTCACTCGATGAACCTCGCTAGCTCGACGCTTTTCGCCCGCTCCTTCGTCCACTCTTCCGTGGTCGCAGTCGTCGTCGTGTCTATTAAGCGCGCGCCGCAAGGGGTCTGACGTCACTCTGACTTTCGCCCCCTTCGGTGTTGCACCGAAGGGGGTTTTTTTATTGCCCCGACGGTGCCTCACGGGAGAGGGCGGTTTAACCACCGACCTCCCATGAATCCTCATCCTAGCCAGCCGCGCACGAGCGGCCTTCTCTCGGACGCTCCGGCGACCCGACCCTATCTGCGCCGCGGCGAGCGTCTCCCTTTCCTCGAGGAGCCTCCGAGTCGCCGTCATCACGATCTGCTGGTCATGAACCAGCGCGAAGACCTCACGGACGATCCTTCCTGCCGTGGCGCGTCCCCGATTTTCAATTTGGATTTCCCGTGAATTTCCCCTTTGCCGCCCATGTAGTCGCGCCCTCGATCGCTCCTTTCCGCTACGCGGTTCGCACCGCCGGCTTCAAACCGAGCGCAATCCGCGAGATCCTGAAAGTCGCAGAATCGCCGAAGATCGTTTCCTTCGCCGGCGGGCTCCCTGCACCCGAGTTGTTTCCCGTCGAGGAGCTCGCCAGAGCCGCCGCGACCGTCCTTTCCACTCAAGGATCCGCGGCGCTGCAATACGGACTCAGCGAAGGCTACGTCCCGCTCCGCGAATGGGTCTGCACCTACCTGGCCGAAACGGTCGGGCTGGCGACGAGCGTGGAGCGCGTCCTGATTTTGCACGGATCGCAACAAGGCCTCGATCTCGTCGCCAAAGTCTTGATCGATCCGAACGACGTCGTTCTCACCGACAACCCAGCCTATCTGGGCGCCCTCCAAGCGTTCCGCTCCTATCAGGCTCGGGTGGTCGGTCTGCAGTCCGACCGACACGGGCTGCTGCCCGACGTTCTGGACCGATGGCTGCGCACCTCCGCCGAGCGCCCCAAATTCCTGTATCTGAATCCCAACTTTCAAAATCCCACCGGCACCTGCCTCGCCGCCGAGCGCCGGTGGGCGATCGCCTCGCTGGCCGCGAAGTATGAGTTTCCCATCGTCGAGGACGATCCCTACGGCGAGCTGCGCTTTTCCGGCGTCGCGCAACCCGCACTCGCTTCCCTGCCCCTCGGGCAGACGTCGATCTACCTCGGGACCTCCAGTAAAATTCTCGCACCCGGCCTGCGTGTCGCCTGGTTGGTCGCTCCCGACCGATCGTTTTTCGAGCGTGTCGTCACCGCCAAACAGGCGACCGACCTGCACACGTCCGGCTTCACGCAACGGGTCGTCTGGGAAGCGGTCCGGCCGGAGGGACGCCTGCGCCGGCATGTCGCGACGCTGCGCGCGGTCTACGGTCGGCGACGCAACGCCATGATCGCCGCGATGAAAACCCAATTTCCGTCCGGCTGTACCTGGACCGAGCCGGAAGGCGGGCTGTTTCTCTGGGTGCAAACGCCGCCTCCAATCGACACCGAACGGCTCCTGCCCCTCGCGCTCGCCGAAAAAGTGGCGTTCGTGCCCGGCGCACCCTTCTGGGTCGACCGTCCGGTGCGGAACACCCTGCGACTCAATTTCAGCAACGCGTCCGAAGAACGGATCGCGTACGGGATCGAACGTCTGGGCAAGGCGATGAGGAATCAGGCGTAGCTGCCGCCCGCCCCTAAGCCCAGATCCTTCCGTCGCTGCGCACGCTCGCGCGCAGCCGCGACGGCGTATCCACTGCGCCGATGCTCCGCCAGCGGATCGGCCGGCAGGCCGTTTTTCTTCCGCCACGCTTTCAGCGCGGGCGCAACATCCGCGAAAAACGCTTTTTTCAACTCCAGCTCGGCACCGACCACATCGTGGGACGCCTGCGCCCTATGGAGTGCGTCGCGATCCACGAGCGCGGCTTTCGCGAACAGCTCCTGCGCCATGATCGCCGTCTGGAGCGTCGCCTCGATCTTCGGTTTTTCGTTGTGCGACTGGTCGATCATGTAAGCGATCTTCGGCGCTCGGCCGCGCTCCGCCGCAAAACCGTGGATCTCGTGGAAGATGCGGAAAACCTGATAAGGATCGATCGAACCCAGGGTAAGATCGTCGTCCGCATACCGTCGGTCGTTAAAGTGGAAACCGCCGAGCATGTCTTCATCCAGGAGGAAGGCGACGATCTGCTCGATGTTCTGTCCGGAATAATGGTGACCGGTATCGACCAGCACCTTCGCCCGGGGCCCCGCCTTTTTCGAAAGGACGTACGACATGCCCCAGTCCGCAATGTCCGTCGCATAAAACGCCGGCTCGAAGGGCTTGTACTCGACGAGCATCGTCTGACCGGGCGCCAGCCGTTTGTGCAGCGCCTTCAATCCGTCCTCGAAGCGCCCTTTGCGCGCGCGGATGCTTTCCTGGCCGGGATAACTGGTGCCGTCCGCAAACCAAAGCGAGAGGTACTCGCTGCCGACCGCCTTGCCGATCGCCACCGAATCCACGCAATGCTGCAGCGCCTGAGCCCGAATCGCGGGGTCGGCATTGCCGAAAGAGCCCCACTTGTAGTTTTGATCCTGAAAGAGGTTGGGGTTGATCGAACCGATCTTCACACCGTGACTGGCCGCCAATTTCGCGACCGCCTTCGGATCCTCGCCTGGCTTGAAGTCCCAGAGCACATGCACCGCCACGGTCGGACAGCAGCCGGTAAGCCGGTTGACGTGACCTCCGTCGGCGAGCTTGTCGCCCAAATCGATCGCCGCCGCGTCCTGGAGGTATTTTCCGAACCGGGTGCCGGTGTCGGCAAAGCCCCAGGAGGGGACTTCGATCTTAAAGTCGTCGAGGACGGGTACGAGGCGGGTGATCAGCGCGGAGGCGGCGGAGGCCATGGGAAAAGCCTACAACGGGACCGGACGAGAATTCAAGGCCGGCCGTAACGAGCGCGGCTTGTCGCCGATCAAAGCGGATCGGGGGGCGGAGGCGGCGTGACCTCGAAACTCTCGGGGGGCGGCGCGAAACGGAGCATCGAGCCTCCGAGCGCCACCAGCAAAGCGCAGGCGACCGGAAACCAGTCGCCGTGCTCCACATAAAAGCTCGTCCGTCCGATCCAACGGAAATCCCGGGTGACGTCGACCGCTCGGACGCCGCGAAAATAAATGCCATGTTCCGGATCGGTCGCCACCGCGCGAATCGCTCCATACTCGTCGATCCATCCGCTCCAGCCGCCGTTTCCCGCGCGGAGCACCGGACGCCGCGTTTCCACCGCCCGCAAGACGCTGTGGGCGGCATGTTGATAGGCGGCGCCGCCCTCGCCGAACCATCCGTTGTTCGTCAGGACCACCAGCAGATCTGCACCGGAACGAACGCTCTCACGCGCCAGCGCCGGAAATATATCCTCATAACAGATGAGGGGCCCCAACGCCACCGAGGTGCCGCCGAAGGACATCACGATCGGCGCCGCATCTTGCCCGGCGGCAATGTCTCCGCTGCCGACCGGAACCACCTTCTGCAGCCACCCGAGGATGGGTCGAAACGGGACATATTCGCCGAACGGCACGAGCTTTCGTTTCGCGTAATACGTCGGCAGGGTACCGGTGATCGGATCCACGAGAAACGCGCCATTGTACCAGGCCTCTTCGGACGTCCCTTCCTTTTCGATCGCCATAGAGCCCAACAAAAGCGTCGTTTTGGTTTTCGCCACGAGCCGCTCCGTCCACTGGCGCACGCTCGCATCGCCCTGCAACGCCCAGGGTGTCGAGGCTTCCGGCCAGAGAATCAGAGTGGGCCGCAGCGCCGCCGCCTGCAGCGTGGTGCGCTCGAGGATTTCAAGAATGGCCGGTCCTTGCTGGGGATCCCATTTGATCGTGGACGGGATATAGGGCTGAACGAATGCCACCCTGCCCAAGTCGACGGAAAACCGCGTGCGGCCAAACGTTTCCTGCAAATGGATCGTCAGGCAAACCACCACCAGAAACATCGTCGCGAAAAACTCCTGACTGCGACGCTGCAGACCCCGCCTGGCTTCCTTCAGCAACCGGTGCCCGTAAGCCGCGAATCCGAGATTCAAGGCAATCACCACAAAGGAGACTCCACTCGCACCGGTAAAGGCGGCGATCTGCAGCATGCTCAAGCGCTGCCACTGGCTGGCCGCGAGCGGCAACCAAGGAAAGCCCGAGAGAAGCCATGTGCGCAGCCATTCGTTCAGCACCCAAAGCGCCGCGAGCCCGAACACCGCGAGAATCCGCGTCATCGTGGGACGTCCGAGCAAACGCGGCATCACCCAGCGCACCGCCAGAAACCACGAGCCGACCCAGGCACCGACAAGAGGACCGAGCAGAAACAGTCCGACCCACGAGACGTGGTGCAACCAGGACAAGATCAACGTCCACGCGAGCGCCGAGGCTCCGAGCATGATCCAGGCGTAGAGTCGCCACGAGGGCTGCCGGTAGGCCCAGAAAATCCCGGGGACCGCGAACGCGTAGGCGGCCACCGAAAGCGTGAACGGCGGAAAGGCGACGACCGTCAATCCGACGGTTGCCACAAAAACCGCGACCGTCCCCAGCGCACTCGCGTGACGACGCCAGAACGATTCCGGCGCATCGTACGGGTTCTGGGCAAGCACCTCCTCGTTGTTCATAGGGAATGCCCTCCCCGACCGTGCCGCCGATCGACCGCGTCCGTTCGCGGGCCCTCAGGGGAAAGGGCCGGAGGGAATTCGTTCGTCGCGAAGCTGCGGCGCCGCGAGTTAGGCACCGTGACAGTTTTTGTATTTTTTCCCGCTGCCGCACGGGCAAACGTCGTTGCGACCCACCTTGGGGAACTCGCGGCGGATCGTGACCTTCGGCAGATGGATCTCCGCCGGCGCCGCCTCGGGAGCGGACGACGGTTGCGTCGGCTCGGGTGCGGAAAGCTGGGACGGCGCCGGCGCATTGGCCGGGCCCATCGCCTTCGCACTGCGGCTGAGAATCGCCAGCATATTCTCGAATGCGCTGAGATTGGACGCGCTGCGGAAGAGGCCGGTACAGATCTGTAGCCGGACATTATGCATCAGCTCCTCGAAATACTTGTACGCCTCGCCCTTGTATTCGACCAGCGGATCTTTCTGACCGTAGCTACGCAGACCGATCGACCGCCGAAGCTCTTCCATCTCCGTCAGGTGCTCCTGCCAGTGGTGATCGATCGCGTTGATGACGACGTAACGCTCGATCGCGCCAAGCGCTTCCCCGTCCTCCACGGACTCTTTGACCGAATACGCGGCGCGAATTTTCTCCACGACGACTTGCGTCAGCCGCGGCAGGTCGTTGCCGACGATTTCGTCGGCCTTCAAGGCGATCGGGAAGGTCGCATTGGCCCAGCCGACGAATCCGTCGCGCGCGGTTTGAGTCGCACCGTTCTTTTCGCCCAAACCCGTGTTTTCTAGGCGGGTGGAGATCTCCTCCTCGACCTGCTCGAAAATCACGTCCTTCGGACGTCCCGCGTGGATCGCACCATTGCGGATGCCATAGACGACTTCGCGTTGCTGGTTGAGCACGTCGTCGTACTGCAGCAAACGCTTGCGCTGCGAATAATTCTGCTGCTCGACCTTTTTCTGGGCGCTCTCGATCGAGCGATTCAGCCAGGGATGCTCGAGCTCCTCGCCCTCCTTCATCGAGCCCTCCATCAGGCGCGAGGCGAGATTCCCCTGCAGGAACAGGCGCATTAGATCGTCCTCGAGGGAAAGGAAGAACTTCGTCAGACCCGGATCGCCCTGTCGCGAGCAGCGACCGCGCAATTGCCGGTCGATGCGGCGGGATTCGTGACGCTCCGTGCCGATGACATAGAGACCGCCCAGCTCGCGAACGCCTTCGCCCAGTTTGATGTCGGTGCCGCGACCCGCCATATTCGTCGCGATCGTAACGGCTCCGCGCTGCCCTGCGCGCGTAACGATCTCCGCTTCCTGCTCATGGTATTTCGCATTGAGCACGGAATGAATAATGCCTGTCCGTTTGAGCATGCGCGAAAGCACCTCGGACGACTCGACCGAAACGGTGCCGACAAGCACGGGTTGCCCGCGGCGATTCGACTCCTCGATCTCCTTGACGACCGCGCCGTATTTGTCGCGGCGGGCTTTGAAAATGGAATCGTTCCGGTCGATCCGGATACCGGGTTTGTTCGTGGGAATCACCTGCACGGACAGCCGGTAAATATCGTTGAACTCGGTGGCCTCCGTCTCGGCCGTGCCCGTCATGCCGGCGAGCTTCTCGTAAAGACGGAAGTAGTTCTGAATCGTGATCGTCGCGTAGGTTCGCGTTTCGCGTTCGATCGTGACGTTTTCCTTCGCCTCCACGGCCTGGTGCAAGCCATCCGACCAGCGCCGACCGGGCATGACGCGCCCGGTGTTTTCGTCGACGATCAAAACCTTGCCATCCTGCACCACGTACTCGACGTCCCGTTCGTAAAGCGAATAGGCGCGCAGCAATTGGGAAATGGTATGTATCTCCTCGGAGACTTCGGCGTAACGCTGCTGGGCGGCGAGTTTGGTTTCCTCGCGCCTTTCCGGGCCGACCGCCGTGTCCCGATCGATCTCGCTGAACTCGGTCGCGAGATCGGGCAGAACGAAGGCGTCCGGATTGTCGGGGCGCAGCCGGCGACGACCGAGTTCGCTCAAATCCGCCTGATGCTGGCGTTCGTCGATGGAATAATAGAGCTCTTCCTTGAGGCGATAGAGTTCTACTTTTTGAAGATCGGAGTTGAGCTCGGTCTCGACTTTGTCGTGAAGCTTCCGCCACTCGGGCGTTTCCTGGAGCCGCAGCAGCTTCTTGTTCTTGGGATGACCGACTTTGACCTGCAGCATTTTCCGGGCGGCCAGTTGCTTGGCTTCGTTGGTGACGCCGGTTTTGGAAAGCGCTTCCTCGGCTTCGCCGATTAGACGATTGCAGAGACGAAGCTGGTCGGCGACCAGACGCTCGAGGTTGGGTTTCACCCGGGTAAACGGCTGCTCGCGCTCGATCGGAGCGGGGCCGGAAATGATCAAAGGCGTGCGCGCTTCGTCGACGAGGATCGAATCGATTTCGTCCACGATACAGTACCAATAGTCACGCTGAACCTGGTCATCCCGCCGCGTGGCCATACCGTTATCGCGGAGGTAGTCGAAGCCGTATTCGGACGCGGTGCCGTAGGTGATATCCCGACGGTACATTTCATGCCGTCCGGACGACGGCATCTGCTGTTGGATACAACCGACCGTCAGGCCGAGAAACCGATAGAGATGCCCCATCCACTCGGAATCGCGGCGGGCGAGGTAATCGTTGACCGTAACGAGCTGGGCATTCCGACCGTTCAACGCGTTCAGATAAAGCGGCAGCGTCGCGACGAGGGTTTTTCCTTCGCCGGTGGCCATTTCCGCGATCTTGCCTTGGTGAAGAGCGATACCGCCGATCAGCTGGACATCGAAATGCACCATGTCCCACGACAGCTCGTGTTCGCACACGAGGATTTTCTGGCCGACGAGACGCCGGGCACCGTTCTTCACTGCGGCGAAAGCTTCGGGCAGGATCTGGTCGAGCGTTTCGCCTCCCTTGATCCGGGTGCGAAACTCGTCCGTTTTAGCCCGGAGCTGGTCGTCGCTCAGGCTCTGGTACGACTTCTCGAATTCATTGATGCGGGCGACGATGGGCCGAGCCGATTCCAAAAACTTCCGATAGTGGCGACCCGAAAAGCCTTTGAGGAGAAACGATAGCATGAAGGGCCAGTATCCTAGGTGTCGCCCACCCGTTGGCAAACGACAAATGCCGGTTGGACAACGGGGAGATCTACGGAGGGGGCGAGCTTAACTCGTTAGAACCTGTGTTTTGAAATAGTCGATCGTCCGCTTTAATCCCTCCTCGAGGGGGATTTTCGGTTCCCAACCCAACGCTTTGCGAGCGAGAGAGATATCGGGGCGACGTTGCCTCGGATCGTCCATCGGCAATGGCTTGTGCACGATCTTCGATTTACTGCCCACCAGTTTCAAGGTGAGTTCGGCGAGCTGGAGCATGGTAAATTCGCCTGGATTTCCAATGTTTACGGGTCCAACGATCTCCGTCTGAGCCATCAATCGGATGAAACCTTCGATCAGGTCATCGACGTAGCAAAAGGACCGGGTCTGAGTGCCGTCTCCGTAAATCGTCAGATCGTCGCCGCTCAACGCCTGAACGACAAAGTTGGAAACGACCCGCCCATCGTTGGGGTGCATCCGTGGACCGTAGGTGTTGAAGATCCGCACGACACGGATATCCACCTTGTTCTCGCGATGGTAATCGAAGAAGAGGGTTTCCGCGCAACGCTTGCCTTCGTCGTAGCAGGACCGTCGGCCAATGGGATTGACGTTACCCCAGTAGCTTTCGGGCTGCGGATGTACATGGGGATCGCCGTAGACCTCGCTCGTACTCGCTTGGAAAACACGGGCTTTGAGGCGTTTAGCCAGACCAAGGCAATTGATCGCGCCCATCACCGACGTCTTCGTCGTCTTGATGGGATTGAATTGATAATGCGGCGGCGAGGCCGGACAGGCCAGATTGTAGATTTGATCGACCTCGAACTTAAACGGGTCGATCACGTCGTGCCGGATCAGCTCGAACGAAGGTTTGCCCAGCAGGTGCGTGATATTGCCCTTTCGCCCCGTGAAAAAATTATCGAGGCAGATGACGTCGTGTCCGTCCCGCAACAGCCGATCGCAAAGGTGAGAGCCGAGGAATCCGGCACCGCCGGTGACCAAGATACGCATGCGGTCAGGAAAGTGGAGGAAACTTTCTCCATTTTCCAGCAAATCCCGACCGCGCGGAAACACCTATGCCGACTCCTTCGATCAGGGGCCCAGCGTTTCCGATAGGCCACGTTCCGGAGGCCTCTCTCGCCACCCGACGCAAGCTCGGACGGTAGAGTTTCGAGTCCGGACTTTAGTCCGTCGGGAGAGCGTGCGATCGGATTTCGGACGGCCTTAAGGCCGGACTCCAAACGGTTTTGCAGCGAGGGGGAGTCGATCTTTGCGTTACGACGGAGCGGGTCCGTCCATCGGAAAAATTCGGCATCTCAATCTTTAAAGGTTAGCCTGCCCGATCGCCCGTTCCGTTTTGGCGGCGGCGGAGCCTTCTTCGTAGACCCGAATCCACGCGCGGCTCCATGGCGCGAAATCGCCCGAGTCCAAATGCGCACGGGCCTGTGCCATCAGATCGAGGTAGAAGTGCAGGTTGTGGATCGTGAGCAGGGTCCCTGCTAACATTTCGCCTGCCATTTGCAGATGTCGTAAGTACGCCCGCGAAAATCCTGCGGTGTAATTATTCAAGCCCTCCACCAACGGTCGAGGGTCCGTGCGGAAGCGTTCGTTGCGGAGGTTGATCGGTCCCGTCGGTGTGAAAGCGAGTCCGTTGCGAGCCACGCGTGTGGGCATGACGCAATCGAACATGTCCACCCCGAGCGCCACCATCTTCAAAAGCTGAGAAGGCGTCCCCAGACCCATCGTATAGCGCGGCTTGTTCGCGGGAAGGAACGGCGTGGTCGCACCGACTTGCTTCAGCATCTCCGGCTCGGGTTCGCCGACACTCACGCCGCCGACCGCGTATCCAGGAAAGTCCAACGCGGCCAGCGACTCCGCCGCCTCCCGTCGCAAATCGTCGAAGGTCGAACCCTGCACGATCGCAAACACGTGATGGCCCCCCGCCAGAAAACCGCTTCGCTCCGCGATCGCCTTGCACTGCCCGGCCCAGCGATAACTGCGGGCGACCGCAGCCGCACACGCATCGCGTTCGCAGGGCCACGGGGGACACTCGTCGATCACCATCGCGATGTCGCTGCCCAGATTCTGCTGGATGCTCATCACTTCTTTCGGACCGAGAAAAAGCTTTGCGCCATCCAAATGGGATTGAAAGGCCACCCCGTCGTCGCGAATTTCCCGCAGCTTGGCCAATGAGAACACCTGAAAGCCGCCGCTATCGGTCAGGATCGGTCCGTTCCACCCCATGAAGGCATGCAATCCGCCTAACTCGCGGATGAGCTCGCTGCCCGGCCGCAAATTGAGGTGGTAGGTATTGCCGAGAACGATCTGCGCACCGACCTCGTGCAGATGCGCGGGCGTGACCGCCTTGACCGTTCCCTGCGTTCCCACCGGCATGAAGATCGGCGTTTCGATCGTGCCGTGACGCGTCTGCAGCCGCCCCCGGCGCGCCGCCGTGACGGTGTCGGTGGAAAGAAGCTGGAAGTGCGACGCATTCGCCATGACCGGCCACCGAACAAGACGAGGGCCCCGCTGGCAACCTCACGGTTGGGAAATCCCCCTCTTCGCCACAATCTGCCAGGAGCGCAGCATGTGGCCTGGAACTTCGAATCCTATGCCTCCCACGGGCACAGTTGACTTCCCGCGGAAACTCCAACGATACCTTTGCCCACGTCCCGCCATGACTCTGCCGTCCAAAGACGAAGCCCGGCACCTCCTCGAAAAACATGTGAGCGACGACTATCAGCGCTACCACGCTCGAATGGTCGCGACCGCGATGGAGGGTTACGCCTCCGTTTTCCAAGCCGATCCACACCTTTGGTTCGTCACCGGCTATCTCCACGATCTCGATTTCGAGGAACATCCCGAGACCCATCCGACTGAATCCCTGCGTTGGTTCGCCGAATGGGGTTATCCCGAGGACCTCATTCACGCCGTGGAGGCGCACGCGTACGGTTATCACGGCTATGCCACCCTGCCCCGCACCAAACTTGCCGCTGCGCTCCTCGCCACTGACGAGCTCTGCGGAATCTTCTATGCCTACCGCAAAATGAATCCGGTTCGTTACGGCGAGATGAAGGCAGGTTCGATCAAGAAAAAGCTCAAGGACACCGGATTCGCCGCAAAGATCGACCGCGCCACGATCGCGACCGGCTGCGAACGCCTTGGCGTTTCTCAGGACGATCACATCGCCCATCTCATCCGCTTCTTCGCCGTGTTGCCCTAGTCGCCCCGTTCGGCCGTACTCTGGGCGCGCAGCCGCCGGGTGAGGGTGGCGAGATGCCCCGCATGACACGCTTTACTGGAAAATCAAATCCGCCGCCGCCCTGCGCCGAGGCGATTGGAAACTCCTAATGCCCGCGCCCGAGTGGAAGCCCCAGATCTACCACCTCCCGACCGATCCCGGGGACTCGAAGAACCTCGCTGCAGAAAAACCGGACCTCATGCAGGAGCTACATACCGCCTGGCAGGCGTGAGACGCTCCTCTCCCGCCTCTTGCTTGGAGGGCTCCCCCCCAATGCACCCGCCCCCGTTAGCGAACGGTAAGGCTCACGGGAGCGCGCTGCCGCGCTCAGCCTTCTCCGAAATTCCCGTCTCGCAGCGGACTCGGACGGAGCCTTCAGAGCTACGAGCGCCTTGCACTCAACGCAGAACACGCGGCGACGACGGCGGAGCGCCCAGCCCATGCGCGAGCGCCTGCATCAGGGTGGGATGCCGAAACTTGAAACCGCTCGAAAGGAGCCGGGCCGGCACCGCTCGCTGGCTCGAGAGGATGGTCTCCACGGCCATCATCCCAAAGGCCGTCGTCAACGCCCACCGCGGAACGTGAAACACCGAGGGGCGATGAAGCGCATGAGCGAGCTCGGTCGCGAACTCCTTCACTCTGACCGGTTCGGGAGCGACCGAATTCACGGCACCCGAGAGTCGGGTCTCGATCATGGCGTGGAGGATGGCAGAAATGTGATCGTCCATGGAGATCCAGCCGATCCACGTTTCGGGGTCGCCAAAAGATCCGCCGAGTCCGGAGCGAAAGAGTGGGACGAGCTTGCCCAACATGCCGCCGGCGGGCGTGAGCACGACTCCGGTGCGCAGGTTGACCACGCGGACGCCAAAGCTTTGAGCCACCGTCGCCTCCTTTTCCAATCCACCGCAGACCCGCGCCAAAAAATTCTCTCCCCGCGGCTCGCTTTCCGTGAGGACCCGGTCCGCGCAATTGCCATAGTAGCCCACGGCGGACGCACAGACGAAAACCGACGGTTTGGTGTGCATCTTCTGCATCGTCTGCACCAATGTGCGAGCCGACTGAATCCGGCTCTGCTCGATCTGCAGACACCAGTCATCGGTCCACCGCTGGGCGGCGACGTTCGCTCCCGAAAGATTGACGACCGCATCGATCCCGTCGAGGACCCCGGCATCGAGCTGACCGATCGAGGGCTCCCAGCGAATTTCGTCGGGAGCGCGGGGCTTTCTCCGCACCAACTTGATCGCCTCGTGGCCCTGCGTGGTTAAAAACGGCACCAACGCCCGTCCCACCAAACCCGAGGCACCGGCCACCAAAACCCGTTTCACCGGCTGTTCGCGGTGCAGCTCAAGATCCGCTTTGGTCACCGCATGCCGATAGGCAAAGAGCCGTTCGAGCTTCCGCTTGACGTAGGCGCGTCCGAAGAAGCGTCCTGCGGCACCTCCAGGCAAACGGTAGCGGATCTCGTCGGTCAACGTGCAGGTCGCCGCATCCAACGCGTCGACCCGGTGCAGGTGGTTCCATTCGGGAAAGGGACCTTGCAGCCCAATGTCGCGGAATTGGCGACCGGCAACATAATCGCGATGCTCAACCTCCCACCGTAACCACTGCGCGCCGATCCGGGTTCGCAACGTCACCCGCGAGCCGTCGGCTAGGCTGGGCGAGGCGGACACCACCTCCACCCGTTCCCACGGCGCGAGTAGTCGCTCGAACGCCCCCGGCTTCTCGTGCCAGGCGAACACTTCGGAGGCAGGACGGGCGATGCGAACGGAGGCGCGAAAGAGATCGGCGCTCATACCAAGGAAAGCGTCGACTCAAACCCAGCGGTCGATCTCGGAGCGGTTGGATTCAATGGGCGAGAACCTAACTTCGGCACGACGGAAACGCCACTGCTTTCAACGCCGCGTCACTCCCGGACGGAAACGGCCGCACCTCGCAGTGTCTTGAACGCAGCCAATGCCGCATTGCGAGCTGTGGCATGGTCGACGATCGGGCGCGGGTAGGTTTCGCCCAACGTGACCCCGGCCTCGCTGAGGACAGATGCCGGTGCCTCCCACGGTTTGTGGAGAAACGCATCGGGCAGGCGTGCCAATTCAGGTACCCAGCGGCGGACGTACTCCCCTTTGGCGTCGAATTTTTCGCCTTGGAGGACAGGCGCAAACACTCGAAAATACGGCGCGGCGTCCGCTCCGCACCCCGCCGTCCATTGCCATCCGAGGGTATTGCTCGCCAAGTCGGCGTCCACCAAGGTGTCCCAGAACCACGCAGCCCCCTGGGTCCAGGGGAGACGAAGGTGCTTTACCAGAAAAGACGCCACGATCATTCGCACCCGGTTGTGCATCCAACCCGTCGCCCAGAGCTGCCGAAGTCCCGCGTCGACGATCGGGTACCCGGTGCGGCCCTTTTTCCACGCACGAAAATGGGCACCATCGGGATCCTTCGCCCACGGAAACGCGGCGAAATCGCTTCGCAGCGGTTGCTCGGGGGTGTGCGGAAACCGATACAGGAGGTGATAGGCAAACTCGCGCCAGCCCACTTCGGAAAGGAACTTGGCGGCGCCGCGGTTGGCCGGAAATACCCCGCTCTCGGCCGACATTTTTTTCACCGCAGCCCAAATCTGGCGCGGTCCGATTTCACCGAAATGCAGATGCGGCGAAAGCCGCGAGACCGCGTCCGCAGCGGGTTCGTTGCGGCCGGTCTCATAGCGATCGACCGTAGTGCCGAGGAACTGTTTCAACCGCCGAGCCGCGGCGGCCTCCCCGGGGTTCCACACTTCGTAAAACGCTCGATCCCAAGGAGTCTCGGGTAACAACTGCAAAGCGTCGAGGGCCAGCGACGACGGCCACAACGCCGGTTCGTTCCAAGGAGATCGGGGTAGAAGCACCGGCTCCGGAATCGGCAGACTTAGACAGTGTCGCCAGAAAGGAGTGAACACCTGAAAGGGCCCTCCCTGTTTGTTGGCGACGGTGTGAGGCTCGAACAACAATGCGCTATTGAAACTCCGCGCCTCGATTCCGCCCTCGACCAGCGCCGCTTTGAGTAGGGTGTCCTGCGCGATCCGGGCGGGCTCGTACCGGCGATTCCAAAAAACGGCGTTGGCGCCGGTGGTCCGAATCGTCGTTTGCAAAACCGCCTGCGCGTTACCCCGCGCGAGCACCAGGCGCGAGCCCTTGGCTTCGAGGGAAGACGCCAGCTCTTTCAGCGAGTGGTGGAGCCACCACTTCGAAGCTCCGCCCGCCGGCCAAAGCCCTTCGCCTGCCTCGTCAACGATATAAATCGGCAGCACAGGAGCACCCCGCGCGAGCGCAGCGGCGAGAGCCGGATTGTCGGCCAGGCGCAGATCCTGCCTAAACCAGAGAATCGTGGGAGTCGAGGAGAGGGCCACGTCGGAGAAGGGAAGGAGCGACCCACCGCACGCAAGCGCGAGAAGCCCCTAATCGGGGAGAATCGGGCACCTCACACGGCGTCGGCATAGAGGCGCTCATATGCTTCCGCCGCCCGATCCCAGCTGAAATCCTTCAGCATGCCGCGTTGTTGAACCTCGCGATAGCGAACGGGATCGGCGAAAAGACGCAACGCGCGCTGCAGGCTGTTCCCGACCCCCGCGACGGTCGGCGCACCCATGATGCCAGTGCCACGTTCGGGCTCATCGTCGATGTCGATGACCGTATCGACCAGCCCGCCGACACGCGACACCACCGGAACGGTCCCATACGCCTGCGAGTACATCTGATTGAGCCCGCACGGTTCGAACAACGAGGGCATCAGGAAAAAGTCGCAGCCTGCCTCCACCAGATGGCTCATCGTTTCGTCGAGCCGAATCGAAAGCGCCACCTTGGTCGGCACTTCTTCCGCCAGCGATCGAAGTGCGTTTTCGTATTGCGCTTCGCCTTTGCCCAAGACGACCAGGATGACGTCCTCGGTTTTGAAAAACGCCCGGTTCGCCAGCAACAACGCAATCCCCTTTTGATCTGTCAGCCTCGCCACCACCCCGAAAATCGGACCGGCGAAGGCGGGATCGAAACCCATGCGTCTAAGCAATTCGGCACGGCAAACCGCCTTGCCGGAAAGGTCCGCGGCCGAGTAGCGCGCCGGGAGAGACTCATCGATCGACGGATTCCAGATCGACGAATCGATGCCATTGAGCAACCCCACCAGATCGTCCGCGCGGGTTTGGACCACCCCATCGAGCCCGCAGCCAAAATCCGCGGTCTGAATCTCCTTCGCATACTGGGGACTCACGGTCGTCACGTGGTCGGCGAAAAGCAGACCGGCTTTCATAAAGCTGATCTGGCCATAAAATTCCAATCCATCGATCCCCATCAACTCCTCGGGGAGATTGGTGCGGGGAAAGGTCGTCATGGGAAAAACGCCTTGGAATGCGATGTTATGGATCGTGAAGACGGTCTTCAACGCGAGGGTGATGCCGTACCGACGCTCCGCATAGCGGAGAAAAACCGGAAGCAGTCCGGTCGTCCAGTCATGAGCATGAACGAAATCGGCGCGGAACTCGAGCAGCCGAAGGGTTTCAATGACGGCCTTCGCGAAAAAAATAAAACGGTTGTCGTTGTCTTCGTAGTCCCGCTCGCCGTTTCCATAAATCCCCTTCCGATCGAAAAACTCCTCACGCCTCACCAGATAAATCGACAGGTTCTTCTTCGGCGAAAAGACCAGGATGTCGCAGGAGGCAAAACGATCGCCCATCTCGATTTTCAATTGCAACCGACGTTGCGCCGCGCTCACGTCCGAACGATCCAAGGTCTGCCGATATCCCGGAAAAAAAACCGAAACGTCATGCCCTCGACTCGCGAAGGTGCTGGCGAGCGCTCCGACCGCATCGGCGAGGCCTCCGGTTTTCACATACGGAAACACTTCGCTGGCGGCATGGACGATCTTCATCGGTGGGAAAGGACGGGGCGGCCCGCGGCGGGAGCCTCGGCGACTACCATGCGCGTACGAACTGGAGTCAGCCAAGCTGTAAAACGATCGCCGCCAGCGCACCGGCGCACCCCGCTCTCTCGACCGGAGCGAAATCTCGATGCAAATCTGCCGCAACCCCTTCCTCACGATGCAAACGCCCGACCGTTTAACCCGTCCGTCGCCGTCGACCGTTACCGGCGAACCTACGGAATTTCGGGACTGACGAGCGGCGCGGTTAACCGGCCGACGTCCGCTCCCGGTTGCGACAGGGACGAGAGAATGCCGTGTGGACAACGTTGCGACGGTTCCCGACAGTGGGGCTGGACTCCTCGACTTCGTCTCACCTCATGCGTTCTCTCGTCTTTACCATCGCCAACCAAAAAGGCGGCGTCGGCAAAACCACCACCGCCGTCAATCTGGCCGCAGCCCTCGCCGAAAAGAAAATCCACACCTTGCTGATCGACCTCGATCCGCAGGCTAACGCGACCAGTGCGATCGGCGTGGAAAAGAAGGAAGGGGTCAGCCTGTACGGCCCGCTGCGCGGCGAGGGCACCGCACTCGAAAAGGTGGTCCCCACCTCGTACGAATACCTCGCACTGATTCCGAGCGAGGAAGATTTGGCAGCCGCCGAGATCGAAATCGCGCAATCCGAAAACTATCTCGGCAAACTGCGCTCCGTGCTCGAGCCCGTGCGCCAGGCCGGCGGATACCGCGCGATCATCGTCGATTGCCCCCCTTCCATGGGCATGCTTTCGATGAACAGCCTGGCGGCGGCAGACTTTCTCCTGATCGCCTTACAATGCGAGTACCTTGCGCTCGAGGGACTCGGCCAGATCATGCGCAACGTCGAGCGGATCAAGGAAGCCGGCGTCAACCGGGACCTCGAGTTGGGCGGGATCGTGATGACGATGTTCGACATCCGCACCAACCTGTCGCGTCAGGTGGTCGACGAGGTCAAAACGCATTTTCCAGACAAGACCTTCGATTCCGTCATCCCCCGGACCGTACGTCTCAGCGAAGCCCCCAGTTTCGGAAAAACCATTTTTGCGTACGACCCGCTCTCGCCCGGTGCCACCGCCTACAAGAATCTGGCCAAGGAAGTGATCGCGCGCTTTCGGCTTAAAGACGCGTCCTAGAAGCGGTCGGCACCCGCTCCGAGTATCCATGTCTCTCGCCAAATACCGCCACTCCTTCCTGATCGGACTGCAAAGCAACCTGGTCTATCGGTGGAACTTTGCGGTGCGGGCAAGTTTCGCGGTCATTCACCTCACGTACGTCTTCATTCTCTGGGGTGCCGCGTTCAAGGGACAGGAGAGCGTCGGCGGCTTCGATCTTCGCCAGACGCTGACGTACTTTATCGTCGTGCTCGTCCTACAGTTCTTCATCGGCGCGATGAACGAGGATTACGAAGTTTCGGAGGAGATCCGCAACGGACTGATCAACCAGTTTCTGCTCAAGCCGATCGACTATTTCGCGTACCGCTTCAGCATTTTCGCCGCCGCGCGGCTCGTCTCGGGCGGGCTCGCGCTGATTCCCATTCTGCTGGTGTCGCCCCTGCTGATCGACTTCGTCAAACTGCCGCCGGATCCGTCGACCTATGCGCTGGCGATCCCCGCCCTGATCATGTCCGCACTCATCCAATTCACCCTGGCGTTCTGCTTCGGACTGCTGACGTTTTGGTTTCTGGAGATTCAATCCTTCGTGATTCTTTCGCTGGCGATCGAATCGATTCTCGGCGGTCAGATCTTCCCGCTCGATCTGCTTCCCGCGTGGCTCTACGAGATCTCCACGTATCTGCCCTACTACTACCAGATGTATTTTCCGGCCGCCATCCTGACGGGGCGCATCGCCGAACCGGCGCTCGTCCTACGCGGACTCGGCATTCAGTTATTCTGGGTGCTGGCGCTCTACGGATTTGCCCAGCTGCTCTGGCACCGCGGGCTGCGCCGCCACACCGCCGTCGGCGGCTGAACGACCGTGAAACGCTCCGGACATTACCTCCGACTCTGGCTGGCGTGCGCACGCTACTCGGTCGTGCGCACGATGATGTTTCGGGGCGACTTCTTGATGTGGTCGCTGGTCGAGCTCTTCTGGATGGCGGTCAACCTGATGTTGGTGGGCGTGATCTATCGCCACACCGATTCGATCGCCGGTTGGAACCAATGGGAGATGACCCTGCTCGTGGGGACGTCGCTGCTCATCCAGCGCCTGCTGATGGGTTTCTTCTGGACCAATCTCTTCGAAATGGGGCGGAATGTGCGGTCCGGAGCGTTCGACTTTTTCGTGGCCCAGCCCGGAAGGCTCCTCTTCATGGTGTCGACGCGAAAGATCGACCTGGACGGATTTCTCAATGCGCCGATCGCGATCGGGGTGATCGTCTTTGCCGCGCGTCAGCTCGGACTGGATCCTCCCCCGACGCAGATCTCGCTCTACGCGCTCTTCATCCTCTGCGGTCTCGCGATTCACTACGCGACGCTCCTGCTGTTGATCTCGCTAGTCTTTTGGCTGCAAAGCGCAAAGGGGATCGAAGGCGGCTATTTTTCGCTCAACGAGTTCTCCCGACTTCCACGCGAGGCGCTGCGCGGCGTGGCTTCCGTCGTTTTCGTTTACACGTTGCCCGTGGCGATCGTGACCAACATCCCGGCACGGACCCTTCGTTTCGGGATTGGCTGGACGGAGACGGCCTGGCTGCTCGGCGCCACCGTCTTCTGGTTGCTGGTGGGGATCGTCGTTTTTCATCGTGGCGTCCGCCGCTACACGAGTGCCAGCTCATGAAACCCGACGACCTGAACGAGCTGCAGGAAGGCCTTGGCTACACGTTCCGCGATCTCCGTCTACTCGAAGAGGCGCTGACCCATCCCTCAATCCTGGCCGAACACCCGGAACCGGTCACAAACAATCAACGTTTGGAGTTCTTGGGCGACGCCGTCCTCCATCTCATTTTAACGGATGCGCTGTTCTCGCTTTTCCCGGGCGACCGCGAGGGTGCCTTGAGCAAGCGTCGCGCAGCTCTGACGAAAGGGGTTTTTCTGACCGGCTTGGCGCGACGTTTTGGCATCGATCGGCACCTGCGCATGAGCGCGGGCGAAGCGTCCTCCGGTGGCCGCTCGCGGGCGGCCGCCTTGGAGGACGCTTGGGAAGCGGTGGTGGGGGCGATTTATCGAGACTCCGACCTGGAGACCACGCGCACCTGCGTTCTAGCTTGGTACGGCGACCTCGCCGGGCACCTCCTCAATGTAGAGTCGGAAGAAAATCCCAAGGGAAGACTTCAGGAGCGGATCCAACCGCACCATGGCAATTCTGCCCTTCGCTACGAGGTCATCGCCACCGACGGTCACGACCATGCCCGCACCTTCGAAGTCGCGGTTTATCTCCAGGACAAGCCGATCGGGCGTGGACGCGGCACCTCCAAAAAAACCGCCGAAGAGTCCGCCGCACGCGAAGGGTTGGAGACGCTCGATGCCCAGCCGTGATCGGATCCGAATCCGACCTTCGTGTCTCTGTGCCTCTGTGGTAAAATGCCGACGGTTCGTTCCGAATACCGCGCTCACGCACTCACTTCAACTGGCCGAGCAGAGCGAGGAGCGAAGCGATGTCGCCTTGGCGGATTTTCTCGATCTCACCCGGTTCCAACTTTAGCGAGAGCACCTTCTCGATCAAACTGGCGACCAGCTTGGACGTATCGGGCTTTTCCGCGGTCCCATCCACATCGATCGCCAGCGAGAGCGGCGTGTAGCCGAGTCCATCGACCTGTTCGCCCAGAAGATTTCCTTTCTTCATGACTTCCGCCGCTTTCCCACGGGCCGCCCCGTTGAGTTTCAACGAGAGCGCCTGTTTCCACAGGGGGACGTTTGGCTGGTATTTGAGACCGCCGGCGCCGACAAAACGAAGTTCGGGCGCGGTGATCGTGAGATCGCGTAAAACGGTATCCAGATTGTTATCGCCACCGGCATCGAACGTGAGCTGATCGAATTTTACCTCGGCGATCAATTTGACGATCGCCTCCAAATCGCCGATCCGCTCCGCCAGACTCTGGATCTTCGCGGTCGTGCCGCCCAAGTTGCCGGGAAGCTTGGCGCCCAGCGCTCCGGCAAGTGACGAGATCGCGCTCACTTGTTCGGTGCGTTTCAAAATCTGCGTCCGCGCCGAACCGAGCGCTTCCACGTAGTTGGAAGGAACCGGACGAAACAAACCGCCCTTGCTCGAGATCTTGACGTCGCCTCGAGCTTGGTCGGCTAAGGAGGCCAGATTCGGCCCGGAGGCGGAGACTTTGCTCGCCAGATCGAATTTGCCTTCCACCAACGGTAGGGCCGGGCCGGAACTAAATGCCTTCAGCGTCGCTCCCGAATCCAAGTTCGAAACGGCAATATCCGCCTTCAGCGTATACGGTTTCGCCGTCGCGGGTACAAACGTGACTCCGCCCGAAACCGCAAGTTGCCCGCCGGTGCCCAAAACGGCCTTCAAGGCCTCGAGCGTGACAGCCGCTTCGGCGATCGAGACCGTGCCGTTGATATCGCGCACCGTCAGATCCGGCGAGTAGATCACTTGTTGGAGCGCGAGGGAGAGCTTGCCCTTCACCCCTGCCCACACGGGTTTGGTGTCGGGAGTCGGCGATGGCGTCGGCCGCGTGGGCTTCGCCTTGGTGTGGCCGGCCAGCGGCAGGAGCAGGCTTTTCATGTCATTCACATGAACCAAGGTACTCGAAACGCGGGCCTCCACCTCGACACCCGCGGAGGACGATTTGCCTTTCGCGTCGATCGATAGGTCGCTCTTGCGGCCCGCCTGTTCGACCAGCAGCGGCATCTGTGCCGCGAACTGTCCGTTTGCAGCGATGTCCGCTCGAAGGTCGATCGAAACTTTGGGCAAGCTCTCCTGGTTGGCGGCAGCGAGGTCCGAGATGACCACCTGCGTCGCCACCTCCTGCTTTTCGCCCGAGCTGAGCGTAAACTGGCCTTTAGCCGCGCCACGGCTCAGGCGCACCGCGCCGGCCGCGACCGGTTGCGCGAGCGTGCCTGGAAGATCGACCGCAAACGAGCCGGTCGCCTTGACGGGTTGTTTGTCCCCCGAGACCTGGCCGGCTTTGGCCGAAAGCGAAAGCAGGGTAGCCGAACCGCTGCGCGCGGAGAAATCCGCGATTTCTGCCTGCCATCCTTTGGGAGTAACATCCGCTGAGGGATTGAGGGAAAGAGAAACGTCGCGCAGTACCGCGTTTCCGTCCTGCGAAAGAGAGAACGACGAAACCGTGAACGGCGCTTGCGGGCGCACGGAAAATCCCCCGCCCGCGGCGCGCACGACAAACGCTCCCCTGGCTTCACCGCCGGTCAGCGCCAATTTTCCCAGAAACGGCTGAGCCCACGCCAAGGGGAACACCTCGACCGTCAAGGCGACCAAGTCTCGGTTGGCATCGGCCACCCGCAATTCGCCGCTCTCGAGAATATACTCGAACGCTTGCCGGACATCGACCGTCGCAAGCGGTTTGACGCCATCGACGCGAGCTTGTAGCGTGGTCACCCGAAGCGATGTGCCGGTATGCTCCAGCGCGAAGGTCGCATTGATTTTCAAGGCACCCACCGTGCCGAGTTCCTTTTGGATCGCCTCGAGTTTACTCACCGCAAGGTCCAGCGTGCCGCTTGCACCGAACCGCTCGAAGGCGGTATCGGCCCAAAATTTCGTATCCGCAGTTGCGACAAAGGTGGGGACCGGACGGCCTAGCGCGAAGGGCGAGAGATCGGTATCGCGCACCGCGAGGACGACTTTGCCGTCGAGACGCGCTGCACCCGAGGGGAGCTCGGCGTCGAGCGAGACAAGTGTCCTGCCACCGGACGTGGCGACTAGGCGATAGGTTTCCGCGCCCTGCGTTCCACGCTCCGCCTTCAGGTTAGACTGCAACTCGGCCCCGTTGGGAAATTGCGCGCCGATCGCCTTGGCCTCCGTGGTGGCGGCGATGCGATCGATCGACGAGGGCGTATCCATCCGGATGCCGATTTGGCTGCGACTGGAGAGCGAGGTCACCGCTCCCGTCAGAGTCGCATCGGCCACAACCGTGAAGCTGCCTTCTTTGCCTGCGCCCAGTTGTCCTCCCGTCAGCGTGACCTTGGCACGCCCGGGAGGTTTGTCCGCTTCCGTGGGGAAAATGACTTCGCCGGCAAGATCCGCTCGATCGAGCGAAAGCTCGACCGGAAGCTTCATCCGACCGAAAATACCGTGGAACGCCGCCGACTTTTCCGCGGGCGCGGCGGAGACGGTCGCGAGCACGGCAACGTATCCAGCCAAGCCCTTCCGACCTGGCGGAAGCGAGCCCGCCACTTTGGCCGGCGCGGTTAAATCGAGCGTCCAACCGTGGGCGACGATTTTTTTGACGTCCACTTTCTTGCCCGCGGCCTTGATCGCGGACACGTCGACCGTGGCGGACGGGAGCGTGAGAATCATCCCGGGCCGAACCAGACGAATATTCCCCAACTCGATTCGGTTCAGGCCCACGGACACGCGTCCGACGTCGGCCTTCAGGTCCGGTTGCGCGGCGAGGGCACGACGCGTGGCCCAGGTTTGAAAACTTGAATTGAACGCGACTCCCACACCGACAAGGATCAGGACGATAATGGCGGTCGACGCAAAAAGCAGAACGCGCAGAAACTTCATAAGCGAATTCAATTGAGACCGCTAAAAAACGCGAGTGAGCCGTAGGGATTTGCTCCCTACGAAAAACCGATCCGCTGCGATTATAAACCACTCGATTAGACTAGTTTACAATAGAGAACGAATCGGCCTGGCCGACCGCTTTACGCAGCCGCGCCAAGGCGACCAAGTAATTATAGTTTGCTTGGAGTTGATTATTCCGCGCCTGGGTCAAGTCGACCTGACTCGTCAAGACATCGAGCTGAGTCGCGGTTCCCGCTGACTGCCGAACCGTCGCGAGGCGAAGCGCCTCCGAAGCCTGTTCGACGACCTTCTGCGAGGCTTCGGCGAGTTCCAAGGCTTCCTGGAGCGACGAGATAGCCCGGCGAACTTCGACCTCGATCGAAAGCTGAGCTTCGTCTTTGGACAATTGAACTTGGGCCAAAGCGGACCTCGCCTGGATCACCCGGCCGGCCGTCGCGCGTCCGTCGAAGACATTCCACTGGGATTGAACCCCGACCAGCCAGCCGTGAGCCGCGTCGCCGAAGCGATCGCTCGTTCCCGTCTTACGCGATTGGTAACCGGCAACCGCATCCACCGCGGGAAAGTATCCCGAACGTGCGGTACGCACCCCTTGGTCACGGGCTTCTTCCAACTTGGCCAAGCGGGCGAGTTCCGGGCGATTCAGACGGGCCGTATCGAGCGAGGCTTGCAGGTCAAACGGGGTGGCTTGAAAGGAGAGATCTCCGACAAATTCGGGAATCTTCCGCAGGTTCTCGCCCTCGGTGTTGATGAATCCAAGAACCTGGCGCAGTTCTTCGATCGCGATCCGGAAAGCGTTGCGCGCTTGAATCAACGCCGGCTGAGCGTTGGCCAAGGCGACTTCGGCGCGCAGCACTTCGAAGCTGGAAGAGGCACCTGCCTCGAAACGATTGCGCGCATTTTGCAACTGCTCTTGGAGCAAAGCGACGGACTGCTCGCGAACCTTGATACTCTCGCGGGCGAGGAGAACGTCGTAGTATTTTGTGCGGACAGCGAGAAGCGCGTCGTTGATCACGCTTTGGAGTTCGAGGATGGCCGCCTCTTTGACCAAGTTTGCACTCGAGATCGAGGATTTGATCCCACCGCCCGCGTAGAGAGCCTGGCTGGCTTGAATCTGGATATTCCAAGCCGAATCGTCGGCGGGAAAGGATTGGGAAATATCCTCGTCGTTACGCTGATAAGCGGCGCCCAACCCTACAAAAGGGAGTCGTTGGGCATTCACCTCCAGAACGACACCTTCCTGCTGCCGGATCCGCTCGCGCGCCTGACGGATGGAGAAATTATTCTCCAACGCATATTTGATCGTTGTCGCGAGATCCAAGGTGTCCGGCACCGGCTGCCGCGGTGCAGGAGGCTGCATTGGGGCAGCGGACAACTGCAGGGTCCCAATCAAAACAACGCCCGTAAGAGCCATTCTCGAAAAACGTGAGATCATATTACTTGGCGATAGGTTGAGGTGCTGCATCCGCAAGCAGCGAAGACTCGCGTTCAAGGTGACGGTCTTTCGAATGATCGCGGGCGATCAGGACATAAACTGCGGGAACGATGAACAAGGTGAAGAAGGACCCCACCGCCATACCGATCACAAGCACCCAGCCGATGCTGTTTCGCGCAGCGGCGCCAGGGCCCGAGACGAAAATGAGCATCAAGTGACCGAAGACCGTTGCGGCCGACGTCATCAGGACGGGACGCAAACGGGTGGAAGCGGCGCGTCGAGCCGCGTCCAACTTGGAAACACCGTCTTCCTGAAGCTTGTTCGCAAACTCCACGATCAGAATGCCGTTCTTCGCGATCAACCCGACCAAGGTAATCAAGCCGATCTGGGAATAGATGTTGAGCGTCGTATTCCCGAGAAAAATGGGAAGCATCGCACCGGCGAGAGCGAGCGGCACGGATCCCAAAAGAATGATGAAAGGATCGCGGAAACTGTTAAACTGGGCCGCCAGCACCAGAAAGATGAGCAACAGCGCGAGTGCAAACGACTGCAAGAGCGCGCTGCCCTCGTAGCGAAGCTGACGCGATTGGCCGGCGTAGTCGATCGAGTAATCCGGCGGCATAATCTCCGCCGCTTTTTCCTCGAGCTTCTTGAGCGCCGCATCGGCGCTCGGACCCACGCCGAAAATCTTCACCGAATTGAGCTGCTGGAACCGATTGAGCGTCCGCGGCTGTACCGTTGGCTTGAGCGTGGCGATCGTAGACAGCGGGATCAGCACACCGTTCGGCCCTCGCACATGGTAGTCGAGGATCTGATCGGCATTGAGCCGCTGTCCGCGTTCGACCTGCGGAATGACCCGGTAACTGCGACCGTCGTTGACGAACCGATTGACATAACCTCCGCCGAGCATCGAACCCAGGTCTCGGGCCACGTCGGTCAATGTCAGTCCCATCGCCGCCACTTTCTCCTTGTCGATGTCGATTTCGAACTGCGGCAAATCGAACTTCAAATCGCTGTCGGCGAAAAAGAATACGGGCATTGCATTCGGTGGATTCGCGTCGGTGTTGGCGAATAACGTGAGCCGGTTGGCGACGTCAATCATTTGGCTGTGGTCCGCCGTCGACCGCAGAACGAACTCGATCGGGTACGTCCCACCCGACGGAAGCGGGTCGGGGGTATTCATCACGACCTGCAACCCGGCGATTTTGGCCGCGGCCCCGTTCATGCCTTGTTCGATTTGGATCGTCGTGCGGTCACGCTGCGACCACGGCTTCATGATCGCACCGCCGAATCCAAAGTTCGCCGACGTGATCTGAAATGAAGTCTCATACTCGGGCAAACCGGCATAGACTTTCTGCAGTTCATCCGCGAAGAGCACATTCTGCTCGATCGTCGAGGTGGGCGAAGGAATCAGAAAGCTGAAGACGACGCCCTGATCTTCCTTCGGGGCCAGTTCCTTCTCGGCGAACATGAAGAACGGACCGACCAGAAGGGAGAGCAAAAAGCCCGCCGTGAGCACGTAGTGCAGCATGCGGTAACGGCGTCCAAACAAAAGGTCGAAGACGATACTCACGACCGCGGCGATCGCACCGAGCGCCATCCCGGCCTTGGCAATCGGCCCGGCCGCCTTCGGGATCACGTCCGTGCCATAAATCGCCACCATGGCCAGTAGACCCACGACAAAAAAAAGCGCCGCGAGGATAAACGCCCCGGGCAGGACGCTCCAACTGAGGGACCGACGCTCGCGCGGCGCGATCATCGCACCGATCCAACGATCGTAGCCATCCCTCAGCCGGTCGAACGTACGATTGGTAAATCCGCTCATGCCTCCCTCGTTCGCTTGATGGCTCTTGAGCAGGCGGGCACTCATCATCGGAGAGAGGGTGAGAGCGACGAAGCCCGACACCGTCACCGCCCCGGCGAGGGTGAAGGCAAACTCGCGGAAGAGCGCACCGGTCAGGCCACCTTGGAATCCGATCGGCGCATACACCGCGGCAAGCGTGATCGTCATCGAGATGACCGGCCCGACCAGTTCCCGCGCGCCGAGAATGGCCGCATCGAACGGCGTTCTCCCCTCGCGGATATGCCGCTCGACGTTTTCGACGACGACGATCGCGTCATCGACCACGATACCCACCGCCAGGACGATCGCGAGCAGCGTCAGCAGGTTGATGGTGAAGCCCAGCAGCAACATGATAAAGACGCCGCCGATGAGGGAGAGCGGCATTGCGACCAGCGGAATCAACACCGAGCGCAGCGATCCGAGGAAGAGGAAGATGACGACGCCGACGATCAGGAGCGTTTCGACCAGAGTCTTGATGATTTCCTTCAGCGCATCGTTGATGTATTCGGTCGAGTCGTAGGCAATCTTCGCCTTCAAACCGGAAGGGAGCCGGCTCTCGATCTCGGGAAAGGCGGCACGCACGCGCTGAATGACCTCGATCGTCGATTCCGTCGGCAAGACCCAGATACCCATGAAGGTGGCTTTTTCGCCGCCGAAGCGCACCTCGTCGTTGTAGCTCTCCGCCCCGAGGGAAACCTCTGCGATATCGGACAGACGGATGATTGCGCCATTGCGCTCGGCGACCACCAACTGGGAGAACTCCTCGACGTTTTTCAGGTCGGTGTTCGCGACGAGACTGATGCTCATCATCGATCCTTTGGTCGACCCCACGGCGGCGAGGGCGTTATTGTTCGCGAGTGCCTGACGGACCTCCGCCGGGCTCAAGCCGCGCGCAGCGAGTTCGTCGGGCTTAAGCCAAATACGCATGGCGAAGATGCGTCCGCCGAGGACGTCCGCTCGCTGCACGCCTTTGAGCGACGACAGCTGCGGTTGAACCACCCGATTGAGGTAGTCGGTGATCTGATTCTGCTCCAGTTGATCGGAGTAGAAACTAAGGTACATCGAGGCAAACTGGTTGTCGCTCGATTCCACATTGATCGTCGGAGCCTCCGATTCGGGTGGCAACTCACTCCGGACCTGGTCGATTTTGGCGCTGATTTGAGCCAGGGCCGCATTCGTGTCGAAGTTAAGTCGGAGATACACCTTGACCGTGCTCAGCCCCGAACGGCTCTCGGATTCGATATAGTCGATACCGTCGGCACTCGCGATCACCCGTTCCAATTGGGTGGTAATGTAACCGCGCACCGTTTCCGCGCTGGCACCGAAATAAACGGTGGTGATGTTCACGACCGCACTGTCGCTGCGGGGATACTGTCGAACGTTGAGGGAAAAATAAGCCACAACGCCGACCACCAGGATCACGATGTTGACCACGAGGGCGATGACGGGCTTGCGGACAAAAAGATCGGTAAAACTCGATTTCATGGGAGACCCGCAGTTGCGGATAGACGGACAGAAAAATGCACGGCTCTGCCTAAACTGCTGGCAGTACCTTAAGTATTAGCGGGCTTGGGACTCGGACTATTGCCTGGGGTGACTGTATTGTTCACTTCCACCGCGAGGCCGTTGCGCAGTTTGAATACCCCGGCAGTCGCCACTTCCTCGCCCGGTTTCACGCCCTCGACGATCGCGATCTGATCGCCGCGCGCAGCTCCCAATTTCACGAATTGCTGGCGGACGCCGAGGAATTCGGCACCGTCCTTGTCTTTCATCTTTTCGATGATGAAAACGGAATTTCCATACGACGCATAGGCGATTGCCGTGGCCGGAAGAACCACGGTTGGCTGACCGCTCCCCAGTTCGATCTCGGCGCGGGCAAACATGCCCGACCGCAGCGACTCGTCGGGATTTGCGATGGTTGCCTGGATGGAAACGTTACGGGAACTGGCATCGACCGAGGGATTGATCGCGCTGACCTTGCCTTCGAAGACGCGGTCGGGGAAGGCATCGATCCGCACCGACACTTTTTGTGCCACCGTGATCTGCGGGAGCTGCCGCTGGGGTACCTGTAGATTGACGAACATTGGATCGAGGCGCTGCAACGGCATCAAGGGGGCACCTCGAGCGACAAACTGTCCGAGATTGATCAGGCGGATGCCCACCCGGCCGTCGAACGGCGCGCGCACGATTTTCTTACCCAACAAGGCGCGCAGCGCCGAGGAATCCGCTTCGGTCTGTTTGAGCTGAGCGTCCGCAGCGTCCAACTCGGCCTGGCTGATCGTCTTTTTGGAAAGCAGCTCCTCGGCGCGCTGACGGTTGAGTTTGGCTATGTCAAAACGAGCTTCGGCCGCGGCGAGCTGAGCCGCCTCCACGGTGGTGTCGAACTCCACCAAAATATCGCCTGCTTTCACCGCGGCACCGTTCTCGACGGCGATTTTGGTGATCGTCCCATCCGCGTCGGCGCCGAGGAGGACGCCTTCGACGGGAGCGAGGGTCGCGATCGAATGGATCGTCGGTTTCCAAGTGGCTTCCACCGCTTTCACGGACGTGACCGAGGCCAGAGGCATCACGTGTGGCTGCGAGGAGGCCTTTTTTATCTGTGCGACCTTGACGGCACCCAGCGAAACGATGACGACAGCGACACCGCCGACGAATAATAGGAACTTCTTAAGCATGACGTTAGGGAGAAAAGACTTAAACGAGCGAAGGTTTTCGAACGGCCATCGGAAGTACCGGAGCGATCGCGGAAACATCCGCGGTTCCTTGGAGAACTTTGCCCAAGAGCTGGACGAGCGTCTTCCGCTCGCTTTCGGTGAGGCCAGCCATCAGCGCGGCGGTTCGTCGAAAATGTTCGGGCAGAAATTTGGCCAAAAATGCCTGCCCGGTCGGAGTGAGATTGACGGACATCATTCGTCGATCGTGCGTGTCGGGTTCGCGTTTGACGAATCCGTCGCGCTCGAGCGTATCGATGAGCCCGGTCATGGTCGCTCGGGTCACCCCGGCCATTTCCGCCAGCTCGGCCGGCGTGCTGGCTTGGGGACAGTTAGACGATTTGTCCATGAGAAGCATGAGCACCGTAAACCGCCCTTGGGAGATATTGTTCGCCGCGAGCAGGGCATCGCAAATTCGAAAAACCTCGTCGCCTGTGCGTAGCAAATGCAAGTAGACCTCCAGCGCAGACGGATCCAAATCCGGAAACCGCTTGGCACCTTCCAAAAGGCACTCGTAGCGCGGTAGGTCTTTCAACATCAACAACGGCATACAAATTAAACAGAGTTCAGAATAGTTAGGAGCCTAATCAAAAAGGCAAGCTGCAGGTAAATTTTTCATTGATCCTGCACTCGTCGCCTTTGGGATCCGCGTCCCCAAGGCAATCCACGCCTGCTTTGATCGGTGTCTTAGCTATTGACAGACAAACACTAAACGAGCCGGTGAGCCGCTGCCACGACCGCTTCGGCGGTGATCCCCAATTCCTTTAAGACGGTGGCACCCGGAGCGCTGATGCCGAAGCGGTCGATGCCGATCGTTGCCCCATCGAGACCGACAAATTCGCGCCAGAGGTGAGTGACGCCCGCTTCGATCGAGACCCGTTTTCGCACGGCGGGAGGAAGCACGGAATCGCGGTATTCGGAGGATTGCCGGGCAAACCGCTCGAAGCATGGCACCGAGACCACGCGGGTACCCGCACCGAGCGTTTTCGCCGCGGCGACCGCGTGCTGAAGCTCCGAACCGCTCGCCAGGAGGATAAGCGACAGCGCGGCCGTTTCCCGGACTGCTATATAGCCTCCTTTGAGCACGCCCGACCGGCGCGTTTCCACAGGAATATCGTTTAAAAGCGGAACCGCCTGACGAGAGAGAGCAATGAGCGTCGGACCGTTGATGCGCGCGAAAGCGGCCGCAAAGGCGCCTGCGGTTTCCTCGGGATCGGCAGGGCGGATGACGTCGAAGCCAGGAATCAGGCGAAGCGACGAGACGGTTTCAACCGGTTGGTGCGTCGGACCATCTTCGCCCACGCCCACCGAGTCGTGCGTGTAGATATAGACAACCGGCAAACGGGCGAGCGCGGCAAGCCGCATCGAGGGACGCGAGTAGTCGGCAAACACCAGGAAAGTGGCGATCGACGGGCGGAATTGACCGTCGTACGCGACGCCATTGGCGATCGCCGCCATCGCGTGCTCGCGAATTCCGAAGCGGATATTGCGACCGGCACGGTTCGACTTGTCGAAGTCGGGCGCGTCGACGATCTGATTGAGGGTCGAACCGTAAAGATCCGCACTGCCGCCGATGGCCAGAGGCATCGCGGCCGCGATCGGTTGCAGCACGGTTTTGCCGGCCGCACGTGTCGCCAGCTTGGCATCCGTCGGAAAGGCGGGGATCTTTTCGAGGAGCTGGGCCTCCGTCAGTGCCCGCTCGACCGAAGCGGACTCCAGGAAGGTGGCCTTGGCCGGATTCGCTTCGCGCCATGCTTTATATCCTTTATACCACTTGTTGCAGTTCCGAACCAGGCGCTGCTTATGTTGCTCAAAATAAGCCCGAACGTCGTCGCTCACGAAGAAATGTTTATCCGGGAAAAGTCCGAGCGCCGGTTTCGCGGCGTCGATGAACTTGGCTCCACCCTCCCCGTGACCCTTGGCCGAGCCTTGAACCTCGGGGATGCCCCGCCCAATGGTGGTCCGGGCGACGATCAGCTGCGGTTTTCCCGACTTCGTTCTCTTAGCCTTGGTGAGGGCCTTGAGAATCGCCGCCATATCGTGACCGTCGATCGTCTGGACTTCCCAATTTATTGCCTTGAATCGCATCGCGGTATTTTCGCTCTGCGTCTTGTCGGCCATGGCGTCGAGGGTGACGTCGTTCGAATCGTAAATGAGAATCAGGTTATCCAAGCCCTGGTGTCCGGCAAAGGAGACCGCCTCCATGGCAACACCCTCCTGCATGCAACCGTCTCCAGCCAGCGCGACCACGTGATAATCGAAGATCGTATGCTCCGGGGTGTTAAAATGGGCCTCCGCCATCTTTCCCGCGACCGCCATCCCGACTGCATTGCCGACACCCTGTCCGAGTGGGCCGGTGGTCGCTTCGACCCCGGGGGTTTCATGGAACTCGGGATGGCCGGGGGTTTTGCTGTGGAGCTGACGGAAATTTTTGAGTTCCTCCAGCGAGAGATCGTAGCCGCTCAAATGAAGCCACGCGTAGAGAAACATGGAACCGTGACCGGCGGAGAGGACAAAGCGGTCGCGGTTGATCCAGCGAGGACGTTCCGGGTTGTGCTGCAAGGCATGCCCATAAAGAACCGCGCCCAGCTCGGCTGCCCCCAAGGGCAGCCCGAGGTGGCCCGATTGGGAGGCGTGGACGGCATCCATGGCGAGACCACGGGCCTGATTGGCGGCTTTGGAAAGAAGGAGGGTTTGCAGGGTCATGGCAGGCAGAGTGAAAGAAGAGGGAAGACCACCGGGCGCAGTGCGATCAAGGGTCTCTTTAGGGGCACAAAAAAGCGAGCCCAAGCGGGCTCGCTTCGATGAAAATTAAACAATGAACGGGAGCGAGGCCGATAGGCGTTGGTCCCGGATGAAATCGAACGAGCCTCAGCTTGCTGCGACGGGTGCGGCAGCCACGACCGCTTTGTCGTCGTACGACTTGCGCTTGACCGCCATTGCGGCCTTACCTTGGCGATCGCGAAGGTAGTAAAGACGCGCGCGCATGATCTCGGACTCGCGCTCGATCTCGATCCTCTCGACGTTCGGGGAGTTCACGGGGAAAACCCGTTCGACACCCTCGCCGTAGCTGATGCGACGGACCGTGAAAGTCTCGTGAATGCCGCTGCCCTTGAGCGCGATGACAACGCCCGCAAAAATCTGCGTGCGTTCCTTGTCGCCCTCGCGCACCTTAGTGTGCACGCGAACGCCATCGCCCACCTTGAATGGAGGGCGGTCTTTTTTCACCTGATTGGCGGTGATTTCCTTGATGATCGGGTTCATAGCGGAGCTTTTGTTACTTGAGTAAATCGGGTCGGACCTGACGGGTCTTTTCCATTTGCCGCGCGTGCCGCCACTTCTCGATCTCGCCATGATTACCCGAAAGGAGCACTGCGGGAACGGACATGCCTCGGAATTCGGCGGGACGCGTGTATTGAGGAAAGTCGAGCAACTTGCTGGTGAAGGATTCGTGCGTCAATGACTTTTCCTCGCCGAGAACGCCCGGAATCAACCGGCTGATCGCATCGATCATCACGGCAGCCGGCAACGTACCGTTGGTGAGGACGTAGTCCCCTATGGACACTTCCAGATCGATCGCGTTATCGCGAATCCTTTGATCGATACCTTCGTAGTGCCCACTGAGCAGTACGAGATGCTCTTCGAGGGAAAACGCTCCGGCCATTGCCTGCGTGAAGGGCGTGCCATCGGGTGTCAGATAAATCCGACGCGAACCGGGCCGCTGCAGCTGTTCGATTGCCGCAAACACCGCCTCCGGCTTGAGCACCATCCCGGCTCCGCCGCCGAAGGGACGGTCATCGGCGGTCCGGTGCTTATCGGAACACCAGGTGCGAAGATCGTGCACCTGAACGCCGATCAACTTCTTCTCGATCGCTTTTCCCAGAATACTCTCCGCAAGAAAACCATCCAGCATCCGCGGAAAAAGCGTGAGGACGTCGATGTGCAGGGGCATGGGCGGTCGAATCGATGGAACGCGAGGGCAGTCGTCGAGAGAAACGAATCGAACCGCGCTCCCGTCGCTCCGAACAATAAAAAAGCCTCGGGATTACCGAGGCTGGTGAGTTTGCCGGCAGGTCACGCCGCGAAGGCGCTCATGCCGCGGGCGAGCTCAGGCCGCTGGCGCTGCAACTGCGGCGGCCTTGCGAGCCTTCTTGAACAGGGAGTTAACCGTATCGGAGGGCTTGGCACCCTTGCTGATCCAGTAGTCGACGCGGTCGACTTTGAGCGTGAGGGCATTGGCTGCAGTCGAGCGTGGCGAATAGGTGCCGAGCATCTCGACCGGGGCACCGTCGCGCCGCGAGCGTGCTTCCGCGACCACAACGTGATAAATCGGTTTATGAATAGCCCCAATACGGGAAAGGCGGATGGTGAGTGCCATGGGTGCGGAAAATGAAGAACCAGTGTTTTGCTTGAAAAGCCGACGAGTGCACGGTCCGACAAATGGCTTGTCAAGCACCGACTCCCACCGCTGTGTTCTGCCTTTATGCTTAAAGCCGGAATTGTCGGACTGCCCAACGTCGGTAAGTCCACCCTATTTAATGCCCTCACTCGTTCGCGCAAAGCGGAAGCGGCGAACTACCCTTTCTGCACCATCGATCCTAACGTCGGCGTGGTCTCCGTGCCCGACGAGCGCCTGGCGATTCTTCAAAGGATCGCCAAAACGGGGGTGGTTATTCCGGCGGCGATCGAATTCGTGGACATTGCCGGCTTGGTCGCCGGCGCGAGCAAGGGCGAAGGCTTGGGCAACCAGTTCTTGGCCACCATCCGCGAGACGGATGCGATCGTGCATGTCGTGCGGTGCTTCGACGATCCCGATGTGATTCACACCATGGGCTCGGTCGACCCGGTCCGGGATATCGAAGTGATCGCGACCGAATTAATTTTGGCCGACTTGGATGCGGTCACCAAACGCATCGACAAGACGCAGAAGAAGGCCAAGAGCGGCGACAAGGACGCTCAAGCCGAGTTGATTCTGCTCGAGCGGCTCACGCCTCACCTCAACGACAATAGGCCTGCGAACATCCTCCCTGCCACCGACGACGAGAAGAAGCTCCTGCAGCTGTTCCAGCTCCTCAGTGCCAAGCCCGTGCTTTACGCGTGCAACGTGGCGGAAAGCGATCTCGCCACCGCGGAGCAAAACCCGTTCGTGCTGAAAGTCGCCGAGTTCGTAAAAGCCCACCACGACGCCGCCTACGTTCCGATCAGCGCTCGCATCGAATCCGAACTGATCGACCTCGCGCCGGATGAAGCAAAAGCCTTCCTCAAGGATCTCGGCGTGGACGATTCCGGCGTCTCTTTGTTGATTCGAGGCACCTACACCCTGCTCGGCCTCCAGACCTATTTTACCGCGGGCGAAAAAGAAGTCCGTGCTTGGACGATCAAAAAGGGATGGAAAGCGCCGCAGGCCGCCGGCGTCATTCACACCGACTTCGAAAAAGGCTTCATCAAAGCGGAAGTCGTTTCCTACCACGACCTCGTTCGCCTCGGCAGCACGGCCGCAGCCAGGGAAAACGGAAAGTACCGGCTGGAAGGCAAGGAGTACGTCTTTGCCGACGGCGACGTCGCTCTTTTCCGCTTTAACAACTGAGTTCGTTGTCAAGGTTCACGGAGGCGGTGCGTTCGTCGAGCTCCGGCCTACCCTCGTTTAAAGGTTCGTGCTGGAGGGAACGATCACGCCCTTCGGGACGATGAGCACACCGTCGCGAATGACCACCCCGTGAGCATAGGTCCCGTCCGGCTTTCCATCGGGCGACAGGATCACGGAATCTCCAATGCGGGCGTTTTTATCGATAATCGATTTTCGGATATTGCAATTACGTCCGATGCCGAGATTTGGAATTCCCTTGGCGACGTTTGCGGCGATGTCGACCTCGCTTTCGTAATAGTCCGAGCCCATCACCACCACGTCTTCGAGGTGGGTGCCCTCGCCTAAAAACGAGCGGATTCCCAACACGCACCGATGCAAGGTAGAATCGGTCACGATCGAACCGTCGCCGATGACGACATGGTCGATTTGGCACTTATTGATCTTGGATGCCGGAAGAAACCGGGCCGAGGTATAGATCGGTGCAGCCTGATCGAAGAAATTGAAAGAGGGTAAGGGGTGAGCCAGCTGGAGGTTGGCTTCGAAAAACGCGCGGACCGTACCGATGTCCTCCCAATAGCCTTCGAAGAGATGAGCGAAGAGCCGCTTTTTTCCGAGCAGGCTTGGAATGACTTCCTTGCCGAAGTCGGTCATGGAATTGTCCAACGCTTCCGCCAAAACTTGACGGTTAAAAACGTAGATTCCCATTGAGGCGAGGCACCGCTTCTCTTCGATCCTGTTCTTGAGTTTGCTTTCCAGCTGCTCGCTCAGCACCAGGCCCTGAATCACGGCAGGGTCTTTGGGCTTTTCGACGAAACCGCTGATCGACAGATCGTCGTTCACCCGAATGAGACCGAGGCCTTCCACCTTGGAAACGGGAAAGGGAATCGCCGCAATCGTCACGTCTGCGCCGTTCGTAAGATGCTGTTCGATGATCTTCGTAAAATCCATCCGGTACAGCTGATCGCCAGAGAGGATCAGCACGATGTCGTGACTGAACGTTCGGTAATGCATCAGATTGCGCCGGACCGCATCCGCCGTTCCTTGATACCAATCGAGGCTCTTCTCCGTTTGTTCGGCAGAAAGAATGTCGACAAAACCGCCGCCAAAAACGTCGAAATTATAGGTGCTCTGCACGTGCCGGTGCAGCGAAGCGGTGTTAAACTGCGTGAGCAGAAAAATCCGATTGATGCCAGAATTGATGCAATTGCTGATCGGGATATCGACCAGCCGGTACTTTCCCGCGAGGGGCACCGCGGGCTTGCAGCGTTCCATGGTAAGGGGGTAGAGCCGAGTTCCCCGGCCGCCGCCCATGATCACCGCCAAAACTCGTTTTTCGATCGTCATAAGGTAAGAAAGCAGTCCTAAAGCCTTGCGGAAGATTTCCCTGCGCACGCTAATTCGCCAGTCAAAACCGACAAGGATCGAGCGCACCGATGCTCGACTGCCGACATCCGAATGCGGGCCGGGTTCTCGACAAGAACGAAATATTTTCGACGCGTCCCCCCCGATTCGGCGCCACCTTAACTGTACGGGTGGGCGCAATGGCGCTCTATGACCTTAACGGCAATTGCGGCGTCGACAATTCCCCTCCGTGCTTAGACTGGTTGCCTTCCCGCTTTCGCTTTTCGCCCTTCTTTCATGAACATCTTTCCAGATTGCGAGACCTTCCTGCGCCTCGCCAAAACCGGCAATGTCATTCCCGTCTACACGGATTTGATGGCGGATTTCGAAACGCCGGTCTCCGCCTACGCCAAGCTGCGGGACGCAGGTCCCTCCTACCTGCTGGAATCCGTCGAGGGGGGAGAACACCTCTCCCGCTACAGCTTCATCGGCTGCCGTCCACGAAAAATTCTCGCCTGCGGTCCGACCACGACCGAGATCCGCGTGCCAGGCCAGCCGACCCACATGGTCCCGACCCCTGCGGATCCCCTGACACTCTTGGAAGAGGAAATGCGAGGATACAGTCCCGTGAGTCTTCCGGGTCTGCCGCGCTTCACTGGCGGCGCGGTCGGATTCATCGGCTACGAGTATGTCACCCGGATCGAACCAAGCGTACCGGTGCCCCCCACCGACGAACTCGGGCTGCCGATGCTTTATTTCATGGTCTCGGATTCGCTCCTGATTTTCGATCGCGCGAAACAGACCCTGCGGTTGTGCGTGAATGCCCACGTGCGCGATGACCCCGCCGCCGCGTACGCAAATGCAGGAAAAGAACTTGAAGAACTTTTCGCCTTACTGCGGCAACCGCGCGAGCTGGCCCCTGCGCCGCTCCTGGACCCAGGCGCGATCAAGGTGCCGTCGGGCAATTTTACCCGGCCGCAATTCGAGCGTGCCGTCGCCGACGGACAGGAGTTCATTCGCTCGGGCGATATCATCCAATTTGTTCCGTCGCAACGTTTCTGCAGCCCCTTCGCGAAGTCTCCCCTCGACCTCTATCGCGCGCTTCGGACCGTCAATCCTTCCCCGTACATGTTCATTCTGGACGCGGGTGACTTCGCCATCGTGGGAGCGTCGCCCGAGGTCCACGTTCGTCTGACGGACGAACGCGTGGAGATTCGCCCGATTGCCGGCACGCGGAAACGCGGCGCAACGGTCGCCGAGGATCAGGCCCTCGAGAAAGAATTGCTGGCCGACGAAAAGGAGCGCGCCGAACACTTGATGCTGGTGGATCTGGCCCGTAATGACATCGGACGCGTCTGCCAATTCGGCAGCGTCACCGTCCCGGAAATGATGGTGGTCGAGCGCTACTCGCACGTCATGCACATCGTCTCGCAGGTCGAAGGTCGGATCGCACCGGGAAAAACCGCCTACGATCTGATGAGGGCCACGTTTCCCGCCGGAACCGTGTCGGGCGCACCCAAAATCCGCGCCATGCAGATCATCGCTCAAACGGAGCCGTCTCAACGGGGCTTTTACGCCGGCGCGCTCGGCTACTTCGGATACGACGGCAATCTGGATTCCTGCATCATGCTGCGCACCTCTCTCCTCAAAAACGGACAGATTTACATCCAAGCGGGGGCAGGCGTCGTCGCGGACAGCATTCCCTCGGCAGAATACCAGGAGACGATCAACAAGGCGTCCGCGCTCTTTAAGGCTGTGGCGATTGCCGAGCGGCTTTGACCCGGTTACTCGCGCCACGATCGGGATGTAGGGCCATTCCTTGATGACGTGCCAGATAAGGAGTGGACTCGGATCTCGATGTGCCATCGCGGCAGCTTCAATTATTGGCGTTCTCAGCTAGATTCTCCGGGTAGAACTGTGACATGCGTGTCCAACAAATTGGTCGCTTTTGCTCACACATGCGCCAAGTTGGCTCGGTAAATTTCGGGCTCGCCATGCATCCTCCCTCGTAGCTGAGACGTTTTATAAGAGTGGCTCGGATTAGGCTAATAGTTAGCTGCCTAATTATCTGACGTCACGGTCGGAACCTTCTTATTGGCGGCTGTCGGATTAATTACAACGTAAACGCAGTTTTTAAACGTCATGGCTATTCATTCAAACACTTCCCGCAAGTTTGCCGACGACGACCTCGATACCTCCACCACCTCGGTGAGTGTCATCCCGGCCCGGTCGGCCTCCTTAGACGCGCCCCCGTCTTTCTTGGAGAAACCCGAACCGGCTTCCCGCGAGACTCCCGCTCCGCTGGAGCGTAGCAGCTTGCAATTATATCTGCAAGAAATTGGCAAAACCGCTCTTCTGACGGTCGCGGAAGAAGTTGTCCTCGCAAAGCGGATCCGTCGCGGCGACAAAGCCGCGCGGGACCACATGATTTCCGCTAACCTTCGGTTGGTCGTGAAGATCGCGATGGACTACAAGGATTTTGGTCTGCCGCTGCTTGACCTGATCAGCGAGGGAAACCTCGGTTTGATCAAAGCCGTGGAACGGTTCGATCCCCGAAAGGGTGGCAAACTCTCCACGTACGCAGCCTGGTGGATCAAACAATCGATTAAGCGGGCCCTCGCCAACCAAAGCAAAACCATCCGCCTACCCGTTCATCTGGTCGACAAAATCGCCAAAATGCGCAGGACGGCCATGGCGCTGACGGAATCGCTGGGACGCGAACCGACCGACGAAGAATTGGCCATCGAGCTCCAGATTCCGACGAGCAAAGTGGCTCATTTGAAATCGGTGAGCGTAAGACCTGCGTCGTTGGACGCGCCGATTGGCGAGGAAGGCGACTCTGGCACCTTTGGCGACATCGTCGGCGACGACAATGCCGTCAGCCCGTTCGACGCTCTTAAGGACCGGATGCAGACGTCCGACCTCCGCGCGATGCTCGATTCGTTGGAGCCCCGCGAAGCAGAGATCATCCGCCTCCGCTTCGGCTTCGACGGATACGACGAACTCACGCTCGAGGAAGTCGGTCGCAAGTTCAAAGTCACCCGCGAACGGATCCGCCAGCTTCAAAACATCGCGCTTTCCAAGATGCGCAAGGCAATCGCCAAAAACGAAACGCAACGCTCTTCGGACGAGATCGAATTCGACGACCGCCAGCGTCAGCGGATGGAAATCATTCGGGAATTCATCGAGTCTAAATCGAAAGGCGCTCCGATGGATCCGGACCGTGTCGATCGTAACTGACCACGGGCAAAGGCGGATCTGCATCCGCTGCCACTCAGGCCGACGCTCAAACGTCGGCTTTTTTATACCCGGCTTTCGGTGCCATTAAGCCTGCCTTCCTCCAAGAAAGGCGAATCATGGAATAACCACAGAGGCACAACAAAAGCGCCTGCACGGGGAGTGCAGGCGCCGAATTGAAACCGGTTTCCGAGAAACCGGCGTTCGAGAACGGGTTACTTGCGCTGCGCCTCGTCGAGAATATCGCCGAGATTCATCATGTCATTGCCCGTATTCTGACGGTTGAGCGCATCGTACGTCGCAGTTTCCGCCGCGAGTTGATCGCTCGAGTAATTCGCGGCCTTGATCGAAAGACCTAGGCGACGCTCTTCCCGGTCGATCTTGATGACACGAGCCGTGACCGCTTGGTCGGGCTTGAGGAAATCTTTGACCTTCTCGATGCGCTCTTCGCTGATTTGCGAGATGTGCACCAAGCCGTCTATGTTGTCCTTGAGCTCCACGAACGCACCGAACGAGGTGATCTTCGTGACTTTGCCTTGGACGACGTCGCCGATCTTGAAGAACGCATCGATATCGGTCCACGGGTCGATCGCGATCTGCTTCATGCCAAGACTGATCCGCTGCTGCGAGGAATCGACGTCGAGCACGATCGCATCCACTTCGTCGCCCTTCTTGAGGACTTCCGTAGGATGGTTGACTTTGCGTGTCCACGACATGTCGGAGACGTGGACCATACCGTCGATACCCTCTTCGAGTTCGATGAAGGCCCCGTACGTGGTCATATTGCGCACCTTGCCGCGAACGCGGGCACCGATGGGGTAGTTGTGGCGAACCATGTCCCACGGATTCGGTTCCAGCTGGCGGAGACCGAGCGAAATCTTCTGGTCTTCCTTCTGGATTCCAAGCACGACGGCATCCAATTCCTGGCCGACCTTGAGCAATTCGGACGGCTTGGTGATGCGTTTGGTCCAGGACATCTCGGTGATGTGCACCAAACCTTCGACACCCGGCTCGATCTCGATGAAGGCACCATACGGAACCAAGTTGACGACTTTGCCGTGCACCTTGGTGCCGACCGGGTACTTGTGCTCGATATCGTCCCAAGGGTTCTTGGTAGTCTGCTTGAGCCCGAGGGAAACGCGCTCTTTCTCGCGATTCACTTCGATGATCATGACCTGAACCTCTTCGCCCTGCTTCACCATTTCGGAAGGGTGAGAGATCCGACCCCAGCTCATATCGGTGATATGCAGCAGGCCGTCCATACCGTCGAGATCGATGAACGCACCGAAGTCGGTGATGTTCTTAACGATACCCTTACGGACCTGACCAGGTTGGATCGAATCGAGAAGGCTGCGCCGCTTGCTGGTGCGCTGTTCTTCGATCAGCTCGCGGCGCGAAAGAACGATGTTCTTCCGGTCGAGATTGATTTTGAGAACCTTGAAGTCGTAGGTCTGGCCCACGTACTGATCGAGGTTCTTCGGAGGCTGAACGTCGATGTGCGAAGCCGGCAGGAAGGAGTCTACGCCGATATTGACGATCAAGCCGCCTTTGACCTTTGCGCGAACGCGACCGGAGGCGATAGAACCTTCAGGAAAACGGGTAAGGATATTATCCCAGTTTTTCTTCTGTTCGGCCTTGTCGAACGAAACGACCGGATTGCCATTCTTATCCTCGAGCTTCTCGAGGAAAACGTCGATGGTCGAACCGATTTGCAATTCGCCGAGATCGACGAATTCGCTGGCCGGAATCACGGCCTCAGCTTTGGCGCCGATATCGACGATCACGTCGTTTTGGCGAATTTCGGTGATAACACCGGGGACAATTGCGCCCTCTTTGAGAAGACCGAGGGACGTCTGAGCTAAAAGCTCTTCCATTATCGAACTCATGTGCAAGAACGACGGCACGCCTTTAGTTCCAAAATGGCGACCCGTCGAAGTGGCCTCGAAAGGCCTTGGGTTGAAGGTTGATATAACTGCAGAGCCAACGGGAACGGTACGGCTGACGTTGGCCCGACCAAACAATGCCGCAAAGAGTCAGAATCGCCTGCCCTGCCCCCGCTCCGCAAGCGGATTTTCAGTTATTCGCCGAATCCCATCTCCCGCAGATCAGGCCTTCGTTGACTTCGGCATACCCTCGGCAATTCTCCGAAAAAGAACCTCGTATAAAGACGTATCGCGCAACGAGTTCTCGGTAGCCCTACCCGGTCCTTTGCTGAAGTCGCTCTCGAGGACCTCGGTGAAAAGTGCACTGACTTCGCTCCCGTCGCCCGAAGGAGAAATTTTGATTTGGAGCCGAATTTGCCGGCTGCTCTTCAGCGTTTCCGCGGTGCTGATACCGTTCAATGCCTCGATAACTCCTTGGGCTGCCCCAAAGCGAACGATTCGAAAACCCATCCCAGCCACTGCGGTGCGGGCGGACTCGTAGACCTCGCGGGTGCCTCCCTCGACTTGGCGGGCACGAAACGCGGGACCGTCCACCTTTTCTTTCACTCCCGCGCGGAAATCGGATCGGACCGATTCGCAGCCGGTAAGGGCGACGGTCAAGGCAAGGAGGGCGGCGGCGGACGGGAAAGCTTTCACAAGGTCAGGAAAAATTACGCAGGTTGCTGTTGGGAGATGCAATGGAGAGTGCCCAAGCCCCAGACAAGTTCCAGACAGTCGATCGGCACAATCTCCCGGCCCGGAAAACACCCGGCCAGGATTTCCCCGGCTTCCGCATCGCGGCGCGGTTGACGAAACGTGGGCAGGAGAACGGCTCCGTTGACCACCAGAAAATTCGCGTAGCTGGCGGGAAGCGGTTGCCCCTCGCACAGCGCGGGTCTCGGCATCGGGAGTTCGACGATCCGGAATTTTTTTCCGGCCGGCGTGCGCAACGCCGCGAGGCGTTCGGAGTTTTCCGCGAGAATCCGGTGATTGGGATCGCGTTCGTTAGGCTCAACCACCGTGACAATGCCATCGACGGCGTAAAACCGGCTGAGGTCGTCGATGTGGCCGTCGGTATCGTCGCCAACGATACCGTCGCCCAACCACAGAATCGTCGCCACCCCCAGATAGTCCCGGAGATTCCGTTCGATCTGCTCCTTGGTGAGCTTCGGATTTCTATTTCGATTGAGCAGGCAGGCCTCGGTCGTGAGCAGAAGGCCCTGCCCATTCACATCGATCGAACCGCCTTCGAGAATCATCTTTTTCTCGAACCGCCTCAGACCGAGCGCACAAGCGATCTTCGGGGGGATGCGATTGTCTTTGGCGTATGGAGGATATTTGTCGCCCCACGCATTGTAGTCCCAATCCGTAAGGGCAACCTCCCCGGTGCGATCGTTCTTCACGAAAATCGGGCCGTGATCGCGGCACCAGGCATCGTCGGTGGGATGATTGTAGAGCGTCACTTTCGAGAGATCGGCGCCGGCCTTCGCGATCAGCGAACGCGCCCTCGCCTGCAGCGGCGACGCGAGGTTGATTCGGACCTCTTGAAAGCGGCTAATCTGGGAGACGATTTCCGCAAATTTGTACGGAATGGGCCGGAAATGCCCGGGCCAAGAGGCGCGCTTGTGCGGCCAGGAAAGCCAAACGGCGGTTTGCGGCTCCCACTCGGCAGGCATCCGAAAACCGAGCGCAGCCGGATTGGCGGCGACGGGCGACGAAGCGACGGCGACGGGAGCGGAGGTACGAAGCATGGCAAAATGCGAGCGGAGTTTACCCCGTGGACACTAGTCGATAAACCGCTTGGTGAGATCGCCGTAGGCGTCGATCCGGCGGTCTCGCAGGAAGGGCCAATGCGTGCGCGTGACATCGACTTTTCCAAGTTCGATCTCGGCGAGCAGGATCTCTTCCTTGTCGATCGAAGCCTTGGCGAGAATTTGTCCGCTCGTTCCGGCCACGAAACTCTGGCCCCAGAATTCAAGGCCATCTCCGCCGATCGGCCGTTCCAGCCCGATCCGATTGATGGAGGCGACAAAACAGCCGTTGGCGACCGCATGCGAACGCTGAATCGTTTCCCATGCGCCGTGTTGGTTGGTGCCGTACTCGGTTTTCTCGCCGGGGTGCCAGCCGATCGCCGTTGGATAAAAAAGAATTTCCGCCCCCTGCAACGAGGTCAAACGAGCGCCTTCGGGATACCACTGATCCCAACAGATGAGGACGCCGATCTTGCCATATTTGGTCTGCCACGCACGAAACCCCGTGTCGCCAGGTGTAAAATAGAACTTTTCGTAGAACAACGGATCGTCCGGAATATGCATCTTCCGGTAAATGCCCAAAAGCGCTCCACCGGAGTCGATGATCGCGGCTGTGTTGTGATAAAGCCCGGAAGCGCGTCGTTCGAAAAGCGATGCGACGATCACAACATTGTACTTCTTCGCGATCTTCTGAAACGCCACGGTGCTCGGTCCGGGGATCGGCTCCGCGAGTTTGAAGTTGGCGTGATCCTCGTTCTGACAGAAATACTGCGAGCGAAACAACTCCTGCGTGCAGACGATCTTGGCGCCCTTTTTCGCAGCAGCCTCGGCGAGCGCGAGGGTTTTCTTCAAATTTTCCGCGGGCTCGACGGTGCAGGCATGTTGAAGGAGACCGAGCGTGATGGTGGCCATGGTGAGAAAAAGAAGTGATCGAAGCGGTGCGTCGCACTGTGCCGACAACGCAACGAGTAAAAGGTCGTCAATAGACGACTTTGTTCAACGGATATTCGACGATTCCCTCGGCGCCCAAGGCTTTCAGCTGCGGGATAATTTCGCGGACCACGCTTTCGTCGATGATCGTTTCGAGCGCGATCCAATCGGGATGGCTCAACGGCGAGACCGTAGGGTTCCGCAATGCCGGGATCGCTTTCGAAATCGCCTCGAGTGCCGAGCGCGGGGCATTCATTTTCAAACCGACCTTCGATTCCGCCTCCAAGGCTCCGCGCAAGAGCAGGGCGATCGTTTCGATCTTCGCGCGCTTCGCGGGATCGGCCCAGCTTCGTTTGTTCGCGATCAACTTCGTATTCGTCTCCATCAAAGTGGCAACTATCCGCAGTTTGTTCGCTCGCAGGGACGATCCCGTTTCCGTGATGTCCACGATCGCATCGACGAGGTCCGGTACTTTTACCTCGGTCGCGCCCCAGGAGAACTCGACCTCCACCGGAATCTTCAGATCGGCGAAATAGCGCTTGGTCGTGTTCACCAACTCGGTCGCCACGCGCTTACCCGCCAGGTCGGATGGGCTCACGATGGAAGAAGATTCGGGTACACAGAGTACCCACCGCGACTTTTGCACGGATGCGCGGCTATAGATGAGGTCGCACACCTCCACAACGTCGGAGCCGTTTTCCTGCACCCAATCGAACCCGGTCAAACCGCAGTCGAAGAAACCATGCTCCACATACCGGCTCACTTCTTGTGCGCGAACAAAGCGGCCATCGAGTTCGGGGTCGTCGATCGAAGGTCTGTACGAGCGCGCGTCGGTGGTGATTTTCCAACCTGCTTTGGCAAACAGGTTCTTGGTGGAATCTTCGAGACTACCTTTCGGCAGACCCAACATGAGAAGAGGAACGCGGGCAGACATTCTGTCACAGCAAGCCCCGCGTTTTTGCTGCGCAAGTCTATTCGCCCGAAGGACGAACGGCGCTCTCCGTATCGCTTTGATCGCTGCCCGACTGGGGTTTGCCGATTTTTGTAAAAATCGAATTGTAAAAACTCCGCAAGCTGCCAAGCTCTGGACATTGACTGGTTGTCCGCCCGAAATCAATTGGGCGTACTTAGCCGGTACCATCTTATCTTTCTATGCGCGCAGAACCGAAACCGTTGATTTTGGTCGTCGAAGACGAAGACGAGCTGGCAAAACTGATCTGCCTTCATTTAGAGGAGGCCGGGATGGTCACCCAAGTGTGCAACCGAGCGATGCATGCGGCGCGTTTCCTCAAAAAGAACTTCGCGAATTTGATGCTGCTGGATGTCAATCTACCCGATCAAACCGGGTTCGCGCTCATGGAAGAGCTGCGGGCCAGCGATATCGCCGTCCCCACGATCTTCCTTACTGGCAACACCTTAGAGGTCAATAAAGTCAAGGGACTCGATCTCGGTGGAGACGACTACATCACCAAACCGTTCGGCTACGCCGAACTCGTTGCTCGTATCCGCGCGGTCCTTCGTCGAGCCGAATCCAAGACCGACCTGAACGTGACTAAAAATGTCAAGGTGAACGACGATCCGTTCGAATTTGCCGGTGCACGGGTCACGCCCGTGCGGCTTGAGATCACGTTCCCCGACGGCCACGTGCAAAAGCTCGGCCGGAAAGAATTGGGTATTCTTGCCTATCTTGCTTCTAATCGAGGTGTTGTGATTACCCGCAAGGCCTTGATCCATTCGGTCTGGGGCATTCACGCCGATGTCCGCAGTCGTTCTCTGGACCAGTACATCGTCAAGGTGCGGGACTTGTTTCTCGAGCACGCAATCAAGCTGGATATGTTCCGCACCGTGCATGGCGTCGGATACATCTTCGATCCTGAAGGCGTCTCTAAAGAAGGCGTCGCCGAGCCGCTCGCTTAGTCGAGCCGGCTGTCGTGTTGCGCGCGGCGCGTACCGGGTAATTCAAAAGAGCTCGGGCTGTTTGTAGCGTTTTTGCGCATCGCCTAGACAGTTTTTCATTTCCAACTCCGCCAGCAGGCGAAAGACGTCCTCGATTTGAGGTTCCGTTCGCACGGCCGGAATCGCGGGAAGCGAAAGATTCAGGGTCGTCAATCGCCGATTAAGCCGAAGCGCATCCGCCTTCGCGAGAATGTCTTCCCTGAACCGATCTGGCTTTAGCTCGCCGGCTGCAGCCAAAACTCCCTCGAGCGATCCATGCGCCTGCAACCACTTTGCAGCCGTCTTGGGACCGACGCCGTCCAAACCCCTGATGTTATCGGACGTGTCACCGACAAGGGCCAAATAGTCGGCAATTTGAGCGGGGGGTACGCCGAATTTTTCCAGCACCCCATTAACCGTGAGTAACCTCCACCCCAACTTCGGATTGGCCGTCGGCGGCGGCAGCATGATCTGCACACGCTCGTCCACAATCTGCGCAAAATCCTTATCGGAACTGACGATCAGCACGTCATGCCCAGCGCGCGACAGAGCGATCGCTTGAGACGCAAGCAGGTCGTCGCTTTCCACTCCGTCCTGTTCCACCCCCACCAGACCCATTGCCCGCGTCAGCTCCTTTAAATACGGAAGCTGCCTTACCAAGCCGTCGGGCATCTCTTCGCGCTGCGCCTTGTACTCCGGATGCAACGCGAGCCGATCCTGCGCGCCTCCCAAATCGAAGAAGACGATCGTGCCTTCTGGCCGCTCCTGATCCTGTAATTTCCAGATCGATTTTACCCACCCGTGCAGCGCATTCGTCGGAAAGCCGTCCGCCCGGGTAAGCTCTGGAATGGCAAAAAAACACCGATACGCTAGGTTGAAACCGTCGATAAGAAGCCACTTGGCCATTCGACGAACGAAAGCGTCCCGGCGTAGGAGCGCCAGCGCAGAATGGACCAAATGCGTCAGGAGTCCTTCCAAGCTCCGTCACTCGCACGCGACGGTCCAGCGCGCGGGGAGGCCGTTCGCTCATTTACCCTTCGCTCGCGAAACCGCTCGGGATGGCGTGACGATCGTGGGGTTCTGAAAAAGCGAACTGGGCTGGACCCCGCCAAAACCCTGCTTCTTCGGCGAACCGCCCGGGCTGACCAGATTCGCCGTCACGAAAATGAGCAGGTTGCGCTTCTGCGAACTCTCGCCCTTCGATTTAAAGGCACGTCCGAACAAAGGAATGTCTCCTAAAACGGGAACCTTGTCGTGAACCTTCTTCACCTCTTCCCTCGTCAATCCGCCGAGGACGACGGTCGCCCCATCCCACAAGGTCACTTTCGTGGTCACCTCCCGCACCGAAAACACCGGTTGATAAAACCCCGGTGGAACCGTCACGGTGCGACCGCCGGAAACCGCGACACTCGGTCCGCCATACTCCACAAAACCTTCGAACTCGGTCACCTTCGGGGCGAGATCGAGACTGATCGAATAATCGTCTTCCTCGACAGTCGGGGTGACTTTGAGCTCCACCCCGACATTGCGCGTCGTGAAATCCTGCGGGGTGCCCGCCGTAATCGTCACACCCGCGGCGCCGCCGCCCGCGCCATCCGCCGCGGTCCGCCCGGAACCCACCTGACTCTGAATTTCGCCATAACTTTGTGGATACCGCAGTTCTTGCGCGACCGTGATCGTCGCCGCGTTACCGGAAAGAACGGTGACGCGAGGAGCGCTGAGCAGATCGCTGCCGGACTTCTGCGCCAGGAGTCGCACGATCGCGTTCACATTGAAATCGCCGATAATTCCGGAGATCGCGGCAAGACCTGCCGCCTCTCCCGCCAATGCCACCGCGCCCGGAAGACGTGGCGGAGCCGTGCTGGCGACCGCCTGACCGTCGATCACGATCGAATTTCCGTTGGCCGAGCCGGTAAACGCGCCGCTCAAGGTGCGATTTACCCGGTCGGTGGTGTAGCTCTGCTGCGAAGCGTAGACCGGCTGCCCGTTACGATCGAGCAAGGGTCCACCCGTGGACGGATCCGTCCGCGGATGCGCCCGCCGTCCCACATTCCAAGTAATTCCCATTTCATCGAGCGCCCCTTGCTGAACCTCCATAAACTTCGCCTCGATCTCGACCTGCCGAACATCGGTGTAGCGATTTAGCAGATTGCGGATACGCTCGATGTTTCGCGAGGTCTGGGTGACGATCATCGCCGAACCGTCATACGCCAGGCTCGACCCCGGCGTACCGTCGAAAACGATGCCTGCCGACTGCAGGAATGCTCGTAGCGAAGCGGCTTCTCCTCCCCCGGCGACCGCCGCTGCGCTCGAGTGCGCACCTCCCATGCCGCTCTCGGAGGCCATGCCAAAAGCGTCGACCGAGGGAGCGCCCACACCCGTCTGAGCTGCCCCGAACCCCGTCATCCGGATGACGGTGGAGCGTGCCACCGGAAAGAATGCCGTATCGAGCAACGAGGTCTCGCCGCCGGGTCGGACGATCACCGCGTCGGCCTGCACTTCGTACTGATAACCGACCGAGTCTGTCACGAAATCGAGGATACGTTTGAGCGAAAGATTTTTCAGCGAGAGCGTCACCGCCGGATTTTTGTCGCCGGGATCGAGCAGCACGATGTTGACCCCGCGAGGGCCGTCCGTGGTACGATCGAACTCCTCCGCGATGGTGCTCAAACTTTGCGCCACCCGGTTCAGGTCGACACGATTGAAGCTCACGCTGGGAATCTGGATCGCCGCCAGTTTCTGCGCCAAGGGGAGCGTCGCCGCGGGCGACTCCGTGCGCCGTGGCTCGCGGTCCTCGAAGACCGTGGGTCGCTGCCAAGCGTTGGTGACTTCCTGGACCATCAGCGATCGGGTCTTGCCGCGATCGATCTCGGCCCGTCTCGTTTTATCTTCGGCAATCCGCCGAAGATACTCGTTCACGACCGGGTTGTCCGGCACCGCCGGTTCCAAAGCACGAAAGGTTTCCTCCGCGGCATCGGCGTCTCCTGCAAGATACTGCGCCCTTCCCTTCGCGATCGCGGCATCGAGACTCAATTCGTCGGCTTCCGATTCGCCCACGCGTTTAAACTCGAAGCCGCTCTTCGCGGACGAAAGGGCAGCCGGAAGAGGGCCGACCGCGGGAGCGCTCGCCCTCGGCTCGTCGCCGCCCGCGCTTTCCTGCGCATAAAGATCGAAAAAGCAGAGAAGGGAGAAGATGCAGCCGGCAAAAAAAACTCTCGTTTGCCGGTCCGGAGCTATTTTCCTGGGCTGGAATGCGGGCGTCATGGGAAATGGAGTGTAGAAACGGTCGGGATCTCGGGCGCGTTTTCAGAGGCTTCGGCGGGTTGGCGATGCAGTTTCGCAGCGTTCGAAAGTGCCGGCACAGACGGTGCGACCCTTCGAACGGTGGCCGAAAAGGTCTTGAGTGCGGCCCCCTCCGTCGTCGGGTCGAGGCGAAGTACATCGATCTCACCTCCCACAGGATCGATTCGAATCGCGCGGAAGCGAACGCTCCCGAACGAAAATTCGTCGTTCGCTTCGTACAGGCGCTCCTCTCCGGTTTCGGAGATTCTCAGTCTTGCTCTCGCGGGGCCGTGAAGGACGCGTTCCCGCGACGTAAGCCGCGTCCGTTCGAGCGATGTCAGGTCAACCACCGTAGCGGAACCGATCTCTTCGAGGAGAGGATCGTCCGTTTCCTGCGAGAAATTTTCACGCACCACCTCAAAACGTTCGACTCGAAGATCCAACTCCCGGAAGACCCGATCCTTCCTGGCAATGAACGTCTCCTCGGTGGCCACGTTCTCGAATACGCCGAAGTGGGCTCCGGGCGCACCGCCAAACCCGACGAGCTGCAAAGGGAAAAGCGTATGTTCGATCGCCACGGCCTCGACGCCGAAACCTAGATCGATCGCGCCCGCTGCTTCCAACGATTCGACTGAAATGCGAGGATGGAGAGACCACTGCGTCTCCGCCGCGTCGCGATAAATCACCGGCGGCGTGAACACTTCGTAAACCCAATCCTCTCCGCGGGATTGCGCGACCGGCGGCTCCCAGCTTTCGTCCAGGGGTCCCGGTGAGTTCTCCGGCGGAGGGGCGTAGATGTCGACAGACGCGGCCTGCGTCGGGCGCAACGCGCGAACCGCATTCGAAGCAGGCAACTCCGAGACGGTCCAGAGGCCTCCCAAAACGAGGGCAAGGAGACCGCTGGTCAAAACGGCGGATTCGAAACACACGATGCGCATAAGCGAGTGAGCGATCGTTAGAGCATTCCTTCGACAGGTGGCGTTCCGATCGTCTCGATACGCTCCAGCGTGACCATAAACAGGGACACCACCCCGGGCACGGCCGGTATGCCCGATGCGTCAATTCCCGCTTCGAGCGGTTGCCGACGTTGCCGAAATTTGTCCGCGGTCGCAGATCTTTTGTCCAAACCTTCCGGTCCCGCATCCACCGCGCGCACCCACCACGGCGTTTCGCTGGCCGCCAGGCGATTCAGAAACTCTCGCAAGCATGCGGTCTCACCCGCAAATGCCACCCGAAACGCCAGTGTATCGACTTTGCCGCTTCGACGCAGGCTCAGCTCCGGTTCGATAACGAAAAAATCTCCGGCCGCCGTCTCTGGACCGCGCGAGCCGTCGGCTTCGCGGCCCGGAGCACTCGTTTTTTCTCCCGCAGTCCGAGACGGCGCGGCCGCACGTGGCCGCTCGCGGCGGATATTCTCCAAGCGGGCGGGGCCGGCCGAGAAAAGTTCTTCCAAGAGCTCTTGCACGGCGTTGCGTTGGCGGACGACCGCATCGATCCACTCGTCCGGCGGTCCCATGTTCGCGTACGTCGCGAAGCCAAAATATTCGTTCTCCTTGATCGTCACTTCTGCGGTCGCGCTCCTTTTGCGCATCTCGTCTACAAACCGCGCGAGATCGAAAAACGTTTCAGTCCGCTGCGGCCGACCGGTCACCGCCGTGAGGTCGGCAGAAGCGCGGCTTCCTCCTAACACCTGTCGCTTGAGTCCGCTGGCTTCGGCACGGTAAAGATCGTACGCCGATACGATCGCATCGGCGTTCTGCAGAGTGAGAGCGGGCGTTTCGCGTGCAAAAGCCTCGACCTCGTGCCGTTTCGCTAAAAGCGCGCGCCGAGAATGCTCCATCTGGGCAGTGCTTCGCACCAACCAAAGAACCTCCATCGCGGTGACGGCGACAAGCACCGTGCAAGCGATCCAGAATCGCGAACGAAAATAACGAAAAGACAGGGGCATCGAGGACTAAAGCGTTTCGCTCCGGTTCATCCGCACCATCACTTCGAAAAAGAGGATCGAAGGTTCGCTCCGATCGAACCGCTCGTGCTCCAATGCCGCGACGAAAGGCGAGCTCGCAATCAGCGTCAGGAGCGCGCGCACCCGGTTCTCGGCGGAAACGCGAACGTCGGCCGATGCTGTCTCCGCCTCTAGGATCCGACCCGTCAGAAGGAGACGCGCGGGTGTCGCGTTGGCCAACCCCGCACTTGGCCTCACGTAGTGAATCTTTTCCAACCAGACATCTTCGACCCCGGTCAGCTTCGTTTGGAGGTCGGAGAAAAAACGCACCCAGTTCCCTCTTTCGGCAGCCAGACGACGCAAGAGCACGATCTCGGCTTTCGCCGCCTCGATGCGCGCAAGGTTCCCTTCGTTGCGGCGTTTAATCGAAGCGAGCGCATGGGCCGCTGCTCCGAATTCGCCGGCCTTCGTTGCCGTTACGGCTACGGCCCGATTCACCTGCCAGAGCGGCGGAACCAACGAAACCGCGACCAGCGTAGCCGCTCCAAGAATCGCCGGTTGCCGCTTTCGAAAAACGACTTCCCGTATCCGCTGGGGCGGCAACAAATTGAATCGATCGTCCGGATCGAGAAAATGAACGGCCGCAGAGGCGATCGGGTCCGTTCCGCGGGCGCAGAGCAACGGCGAGCGAAGCCACTCCCCGCCGGTCGTTTCCACCCCCGAGAAAGGTTTAAGGTGTTCCACCGGAAGTCGCAGCCGTACCGCGAGTGCCTCGGCGAGGCCAGGCAACAGGGCACCACCGCCGGCGAGCACAATTCGCGTCGCGACGGGGGCCACGCCAGGGCGGCGTTCGTTGACCAACACACGGGTAATTTCCAAGTGGAGGCACCCGACAAAGTGCTCTGTCGCTTGGGCGAGAACCCGACGTTCGGAATCCGACAGGACGGACGAGGCCGGCATCCCGGACAACACGTCGCCGTCGCCCGGTTTTTCGGATCCGGGCGTGACCAGCCGTTCGCTCGTGGATCGCTTCAAGGCCTCCGCGCGTTCGAAGGAGACCTCCAACGCATCGGCGAGCGACCGTGTGACCGCATTCCCTCCCAAGGCGAACGCCCTCGTCTTTGAGTAACCTCCCGACGACAGCGCCACGTGGGTGGCCTTCGCTCCGATTTCCACCAATGCCGTCGTTCCGCTAAACTTCGGCAAACTCAGCGCAAGGTGGCTTTGCAACGAAAGCCCAGCGGGCAACACGCGCTCGACTTTGAAACCAGCCGCCGCAAGCACCTGACGACGCGCTTCCAGTCCAGCGAGGGGTAACGAGACGAGCGTGACCTCGAGCCGCTTGCCCTCGCGGGTCCTCTCTCGAAAATCCCAGACGAAATCTTCCGGTGCCCCACCCAACGCCTGCCGAGCTTCGAATTGCAGTGTCTTCTTTCGCTGAGACGCCCCCACGTCGGCGGTCTCCCATGTTTTGATGGTGGTTGTCGGAAACGGCAGCGTGAGCACGGCTGGACCCATGCGCCCCAGGGTTCGCGCCAAACGACCCCAAAGTTCTCGCGCGACCTCAATCGTACGACTCTCCTCTTGAATCGCGGGATCTACCTCTTCGCAGCAGAGGCGATCGACTTGGAGCCGGCGACTGCGAGTGAGTCGAATGCTCGCCGCAGCAATGTGGCTCGCTCCCCAATCTAAAATCAGCACCGTATCTGACGTCATAGCCACATTTGTTAAAGATAATTAATTGCAAATCAATCGCCAAATGCAATTATTAAACATTTAACGGCTGCTCTGATCCTAGCATGAATTCTCTCCCGACAATCCCCTACAAAGTCGCCGTTCTGATCTTTCTGGAAAATTCTCATGGCGAACACCTCCTGCTGCTGCGGGCGAAAGCGCCCAACTTGGGATCGTGGAGTCCGATCGGAGGCAAACTGGAGATGGCGACCGGCGAATCGCCGTTCGAATGCGCCGTCAGAGAAACCGGCGAGGAAACGGGTTTCGTCGTCGAGGCCTCGGACCTCCATCTCTTTGCCATGATCGCGGAAAAGGCCTATGAAGGACAGTCCCACTGGCTCCTCTTTCTTTTTCGATGTCACCGCCCGTTGGATATGCTGCCCGCGGCCTTCGACGAGGGTCGTTTCGGCTTTTTCACCCGCCGCGCGATCGAAGCGCTTCCCATCCCCGAAACGGATCGCACCGCGCTCTGGCCGACTTTCGATGCATACCGCGACGATTTTGTCGCCCTCCGCGCCGACTGCGCCCCGGGACATCCGGTGAGGATTGTCGTGGAACAGGTGACCGGCCGCCGCGCGGGATCGGCTCCCTCCGCTTGACGCTGAGGCCGCACTCGCCTGTCTTGTAACTATAACCCGTTTTCGTTCCCCGCCCACTGGAAATTACCGACGCTCGAACCTATGGCCCTCGTCACCGCTGATACTCTCAAACCCATTTACGACGCGATTATTGTCGGTTCAGGTGCCGGTGGAGGGCAAACCGCCTACACCCTGACCATGGAGGGCATGAAGGTGCTCATGCTGGAAGCGGGGCGAAACTACGTTCCCGAGAAGGAAACGCCGATGTTTCAGACCAATCGGGACGCGCCTCTCCGCGGTGCCTCGACCCCGGACAAGCCGTTCGGCTTTTACGACTCCACCGTCGACGGCGGTTGGGAAGTGCCCGGAGAGCCGTACACACAGGCAAGCACCGACCCCAAACAGGAATTCACATGGTGGCGGGCGCGGATGCTTGGAGGACGGACCAATCACTGGGGACGGCTTTCGTTCCGCAATGGCCCCTACGATTTCAAACCGAAGTCGCGCGACGGCCTAGGCTTCGATTGGCCCGTTTCCTATGAGGATGTCGCTCCGTACTACGACAAAGTGGAGATGCTGATCGGAGTCTATGGAGACAACAACGGATTGGAAAACACCCCCGACTCGCCAGCGGGGGTCTTGCTGCCCCCACCCAAAGCTCGCATCAGCGATCTGTTGATGCAAAATCGGGCAAAACGGCTCGGTATTCCGGTCGTTGCGGCCCACCGGGCGGTCCTGACCCAGCGTCTCGACTACAACCACCTTCCCGCGAAGCTTCACCCGGGTAATCCGTTCGCCCAGCGCATTCTCGGCGAGGCGATGCAAAACCGCGCCGCCTGTTTCTGGGCGACGCCGTGTGGCCGCGGCTGTTCGATCCGGGCGACATATCAATCGACGACCGTTCACCTTCCACCGGCGATGGCGACGGGCAATCTCGATCTGCTCACCGACGCGATGGCGCGTGAAGTCACCGTCGACAGCAACGGCAAGGCAACCGGGATTCTCTTCATCGACCGGACGACCGGCCAGGAACGCCAGGCCAGGGCGCGGGTGGTCATTGTCGCGGGAAGCGCCTGCGAGTCTGTCCGCATTCTGCTCAATTCCAAAACCGCCCAGTTCCCCAACGGGGTCGCCAACTCGAGCGGCCTGGTCGGTCGTTACATTATGGATACAGTGGGCAGCAGCCTCGGCGCCCAGATCCCGCTGCTCGAAAATCTTCCACCCTACAACGACGACGGTGCGGGCGGCTCGCACATTTACGCACCGTGGTGGCTCTACAAGGAACAGCTGGCCGGCAAACTCGGCTTCGCTCGCGGCTACCATATCGAATACGGCGGCGGCCGCATGATGCCGTCGGCGAGTACCGGCACCGGGATGGAATGGCTGACGGGTGGAAGTTACGGAAAGAAATTCAAGGAGGATGCACGACGTTACTACGGGACGTTCGTGGGTTTCGCGGGACGAGGAGAAATGATTCCCAACGAAAAGTCCTACTGCGAAATCGACCCCGAAAAGAAGGATAAGTGGGGCATTCCCGTCCTGCGTTTTCATTGGCAGTGGTCCGAGCACGAAACCAGGCAGGCAGCCCACATGCAGCGGACCTTTGCCGAAATCGTTTCGGAAATGGGCGGAAAACTGCGCGGCAAGGTCGAAACCGATGGAACCAAAGCCATCGCCGTGGGTGGATCGATCATCCACGAAGTCGGGGGTGCGATCATGGGAACCGATCCCGCCATCTCCGTCACCAACCAATGGTGCCAGACCCATGACGTGAAGAACCTCTTCCTCACGGATGGAGCTCCCTTCGTCTCCAATGCGGACAAGAATCCCACCCTGACCATCATGGCGATGGCGTGGCGGGCTTCGGATTACATCGTTTCGGAATTTAAAAAGGGAAATCTGTGAGCGCACCTGAAAACCAGTCCGGTTCCCTCTTGGAACGACGCATCGAACGCCGGGTCGCCATCAAGTGGATGATGGCCGCCGCCGCCAGCCTTCCCCTCGTCCAGACGCGCTTGCGCAGCGCCTCGGGCGTACCGGTGGATGCAAAGGGTTACGGAACGGACCCCGACTTGGTCAAAAGCTACACTGCCGGTGAGCTCTGGCCGTTGACCTTCACGGACGCGCAGCGTCGAACGGCGACGGCCTTGTGCGACGCGATTATCCCAGCGGACAGCGAATCGCCTTCGGCTTCGTCGGTGGGCGTGGTCGACTTTCTCGACGAATGGGTGAGTGCGCCTTATCCCCAACAGAAGAAGGATCGGCCCATCGTCGTGGAGGGACTCGGTTGGATCGAAACCGAGTCGCAGAAACGCTTTTCCAAAGACTTCGCCACTCTGTCCGCAGTGGAGATGCAGTTACTCTGCGACGACATTTGCTCCGAATCGAAAGCTCAATCCGCCCTCAAAACCGGCGCGCGCTTTTTCGCCCGCTTTCGAGACCTCACCGCCGGAGGCTTTTACACGACGCCGGAAGGTATGAAAGACCTCAAGTACATCGGAAACACCCCGCTCGCGACCTTCGACGGGCCGTCCGAGGAGATCATCCGCCGGGTGGGGTTGGCTTAAGCGGTTCCGGTCTCAACCGAAACATTGCCAATGTAGGGGCGAACCTGAGGCGACAGATCCCACCCGAGACTTCGTCGGAGTGTCGGTGTGCGAGTCGCCCCAACAGCGACCCCAGTCGCGATTCCCCAAGGGCCTTTGCCTTGGCGCGAGAAACGCTTCCGATTGCGGGTGGCGTAAAGCCATTTTTACCTGAAAGCCTTTGGCGTTCCGAACAAACTCTTGATTTCGCCCGATTCCGCCGAAAACTCAGTCTTTAACCCTCTTAAACGCGTTTTCCCGTGAGCAAAAAAACGACAGCCATTGCAGAGAAAAAAGACGCCGAGGGCGTCAGCGATGCCACCCGCCACCGGGCCGCTCCGATCAATACGCAACTGAGCGCGGAGCAAAAGACCGACCTCTACCGCACCGTGGTGCGAATTCGGCGTTTCGAGGAGCGCAGCCTACGCGCTTACCTCGCCAAGAAGATCGGCGGCTTCCTCCACCTCTATATCGGCCAGGAGGCGGTGGCGGTCGGTTGCTGCTCTTTGATGGGCAAAAACGACCACGTGATCACCGCGTACCGCGACCATGGGCACGCCATCGCCGTGGGGATGGACACAAAGCCCTTGATGGCGGAGCTCTACGGCAAGATCACCGGTTGCTCCAAGGGCAAAGGCGGCTCGATGCATTACTTCGATCCCTCCCGCAATTTCTGGGGCGGTCATGGCATTGTCGGTGGACAGATCCCCTTGGGTGCAGGTTTGGCCTACGGCATTAAGTACAAGGGTCTTAAAGGTGCCGCGATGGCGTTTATGGGTGATGGTGCCGTCAACCAGGGAGCCGTGCACGAGGCTTACAATTTGGCGGCGTTGTGGGATCTTCCGGTGATCTTCGTGATCGAGAATAACGGCTATTCGATGGGCACAAGCCAGGCACGCTCGTCCGCGGGCGATCTCGCACGCCGGGCAGAGGGTTACCACATGGCGTGGGGCACCTGCGATGGACACGACGTCTACGAAGTCCGATCGGTAATGAACGAGTTCCTCAACCGCGCTCGGGAAGAATCGAAGCCGGCCGTGGTCGAAATCAAAACGTACCGCTATCGCGGCCACTCGGTCGCCGATCCCGACAAGACGTACCGCGACAAAGCCGAAATCGAAGAGTATCAACGGACCAAGGACCCGATTAATGTCTTTCAAAGCATCTTGGTGGCGGAAGGTGTGCTCAACGATGAATCGATCGGAAAAATCGATACCGAAGCGCGCGCCGAAGCCGATACCGCCGCCGACTTTGCGGAAGCCAGCCCCTTCCCTACGGTCGAAGATATTCAGAAGGATGTGTATTGGGAGGTCGACAACCCGCAGCACAAGACCTCCGAGGGTCGTCTCTTCTTCGAGTAAGTTTACGTCCGCCTTCCCTTCTCACCTTTTTTCGCCACCACCGTGCCTGTCATCACCTACCGCGAAGCCATCCGCTACGCCCTCGCCGAAGAGCTCGAGCGCGATCCCAATGTCGTCGTCATGGGCGAGGAAGTCGCACAATTCAACGGGGCCTACAAAGTCACCGAGACGCTCCTCGCCAAATTCGGTCCCAAACGGATCGTCGACACGCCCATCAGCGAAGCGGGCTTCATCGGCATGGGCATAGGAGCGTCGATGCTTGGCGTACGCCCCGTGATGGAGCTGATGTTCTGGTCCTTCTATTCGGTGGCCTTCGACCAGATCCTCAACAATGCCGCGAATGTCCGCTACATGTCGGGTGGCCAGATCAATTGTCCGATCGTCATCCGCGGTCCCGCCAACGGCGGCACCAATGTCGGCGCCACTCACTCGCTCACGCCCGAGAACGTCCTCGCCAATCACCCCGGCGTGAAGGTGATCGTGCCGTCGACCCCCTACGACGCCAAAGGTCTCCTCAAGTCGGCGATCCGCGATAACGATCCCGTCTTCTTTCTCGAAAACACCATCCTCTACGGAGACAAGGGCGAGGTTCCGGAAGCGGAATATTTGATCCCGCTCGGTAAAGCGGACATCAAACGCAAGGGAACCGATCTCACGATCGTCACTTACGGGCGCTCCGTCATTCAATCGCTGGCGGCGGCCGAACTTCTCGAGAAAGAACACGACGTCTCGGTCGAGGTGGTCGATCTCCGAACGATTCGCCCGCTCGATATCGACACCGTGCTCGCTTCGGTCGCCCGGACCCATCGCGTACTGATCGTGGAAGAGCAAAAACCGTTCGCTAGCGTGGGTACGCAGCTCGCATACATGATTCAGCGCGAAGCGTTCGACGAACTCGATGGCCCGATTCACCGTCTCGCTACGATCGACGCACCCGCGATTTACAGTCCGCCCGTCGAAGCGGAACAACTTCCCAATCCCCAGCGCATCCTGAAGGCGGCCCTTGGCGCAGTCGCCTAAACCGCGAACGTTTCGACTCCGGAGCCTCTCCGGAGTGCAGCTGGGCCCGCACCGCGACTCGCTCCGCTTCTCCGTTTATCATTCTTCTTCCCAACGACCGTTAGCTAAGCGTAACCATGGCCCAAATTATCGAGATGCCCAAACTCAGCGACACCATGACGGTGGGCACGCTGGTCAAATGGCTGAAGAACGAAGGAGATGCCGTAAAGAATGGCATGATGCTCGCCGAGGTCGAAACCGACAAAGCGACGATGGAGCTCGAGTGCTTTTTTGACGGTACTCTGCTAAAGATCTTCGCTCCGACCGGCTCACAGGTCGAAATCGGCGCTCCGCTTTGCGCAATCGGCAAAGCCGGCGAAACCGTGGACGCACCCACTTCGACCGGCGGCGGCAAAGCGCCGGCCGGCGATCCCAAGGAAGCCCCCAAGTCGGCGCCGGAGAAGGATGCCGGGACCGCACCCAAAGCGAAAGAAGCCGCTCCCGCTCCCGCGAAAGCAGCCGCGATCGAGTCCAAGCCGGCCGAGACAGCTTCCGCCCCCGCCCGCAACGAAGGCGAACGCATCCGCATTTCGCCCCTCGCGAAAAAACTGGCGGCCGAAAAGGGCATCGATCCGTCTCGCGTCACCGGATCCGGACCCAGCGGCCGTATCGTCCGCGTCGATATCTTGAACGCCGAAAAGTCCGGTACAGCCAAAGCGGGTGCCATCGGTGCCGCCAAGGGCGCTTCGTCCTTCGGCTCGTCCCTGTCCAACAAAGGTCCTCTGCAAGAGGAGCGTGCCGTGCCGGTTTCTACCATGCGGGGCGTCATCGCCAAGCGTCTCCTGGAGTCGAAAACGCAGATCCCTCATTTCTATCTCGAAATCGAAGTGGATGCGGGCCCGATGCTCGCCCTCCGGCTGCAGTTGAACACAGCGCTGGAGAAGGAGGGAGTGAAGCTCTCCGTCAACGACTTCATCCTCAAGGGTAGTGCCGAGGCCCTACGCCGGGTCCCTGCCGTCAACGGCTCGTGGGAGCAGACTCAGATCCGCTATTTTGCGGCGGCTCACGTCTCGTTTGCGGTCGCGATCGAAGACGGTTTGATCACCCCCGTCGTTCGCGACGCCCATCTGAAGACCATCTTCGCCATCAGTTCGGAGGCCAAGACCCTCGGAAAACTGGCTAAGGAAAAGAAGCTTAAGCCGGACCAATTCACCGGCGGTACCTTTTGCGTAAGCAATCTTGGTATGATGGGCATCGATCGTTTTTCCGCGATCGTCAATCCGCCCAACGCGGCCATTCTCGCCGTCGGTACGACCGTGAAGAAACCCGTCGTGGAGAACGATCGGATCGTCATCGGCCAACGCCTGAACCTGACGCTCTCGTGCGACCACCGGGTCGTCGACGGCGCCGTCGGCGCGCAATTCCTGTCTGCTTTGCGCGACGTCTTGGAAAAGCCTGCGCTGCTCTTGCTCTAGCGAGTGCGACGTGACCGCTTCCTCCCAGAAACCTCTGGTAAAACGAGAGCGGACTCTCGACCCTAACGTCGGCGAGACCGCGCAACGACCCGTCGGGCGCGGGTAAACACGATGACGGCAGCACCTCCTTGGACGCGCGGGCCGAAACGCAAGCGCTCCAGCTCGCGCCGCACTGCCAGGCGATCCCGATCCGAACCCGCGGGCGGTTCGCCTGTACGGATTCTCAGCAGCCAGCGACTTGCCTCGCGACGGACGGGATCGCCGCGGTCGCGAAGTCCCCATCCCGCGAACGCCCGCCATCCCCATTTCCGCGCCAGCGTCACCAACCACCACAATGCGAGTGCGCCCCCGACGATCGGGACGAAAATCGCCAGCGAACGACGGCTGTTCCACGGCTGGTCCAGCCATTGTTTCCCATGCTCGAATCCGGTCTTTGCCACGGCGCGGAGCCGCGCAAAAAGAGCGTCGAAACCGCGCTTCGCCCCGGATGCCATTTCCACCTGGGCGTTCTGATCGAAGTTAACGACACGGCGGTACCAAAAAACGCGAAGGCTATCCAGGCGAGCGTTCCAATCCGAATCGACCGGACGACCGCGCATTTCCGCCGCAGCCACCTCCCGGGTGGGCTCACCGACGGTCGCCGTCGAACCGGGTGTAGGATCAACGCGAACCCAAGCGTCGCGGCCGTTCCATAGCTCGCACCAGGCGTGCGCGTGCGAATGCCGCACGATGAGGCTGTTGCTGAAAGCGTTCCAACTTCCTCCTTTGAAGCCCACGACCATCCGAACGGGATAACCGGCCGCACTCGCCAAATGCGCAAACGCTCCCGCGAAAAACTCGCAGTGTCCCGGGCCTCGAGAGTCCAACCAACGGATCAAGGGGTCCGTGGGTCCAGTGACCAGCTGCGACTGCATAGAATAAGTGTGCCGTTCCGAAAGCCAAAGGCACGCGCGACGGGCAAACTCCTCCGCCGACAACTGCGCTCCGCCCGTAAACTCTGCCACCATCTCCTTGAGCCGCGCCGTTTCTTCCTCCTCCAGAAGTATCCGGCGATAATCCGGCACTCGTCGGCTGCTCACCGTCCGTCCCTGCTCCCGCGCGGCAAACTCCGGATCGGGAACGATCGCGCTCATGGCCAGTCCTCTGATCTGAAAACCGAGGAGCTCGACGGGCTCGGTCGTCAGCGCGAGCATTCGCAAGGACGAACTGAAATCCAACGCCACCGGCCGATTGAAGGTGAGCTGGTAGAAGGACCCGCCCAGCGGGAGAAATCGGCTAACGCCCGGTTCGAAATAGAAACTCCAACGCTCCTCCTCGCGATCGCGCAGCGTTCGATCTCCCAACAGCTGCGTACGCGCCTGCGGTCGCTTCTCCGCCAGCGCTCCCGTCAACTCCATCGACATCCGAAACCCGCCGTCGCGATATTCGTCCAACACGACCATTCGCCAATACGGCACCCCAGGAAGAAGATTCGGATCGCTGACGTCGACCGACATCGCGATTCCGTCGTCTTCCTGTATGCTCGTGACGTCCCCAAAACGCACGTTCTCCGAAAATCCGGTCCGCGTCTGTTTCTTGATCATCCGATCCAGGAAAAAACTGCTCCCGATTTCGAACCGCGGGATCGCCATGAACAACATTCCGGAAACGGCGACCACTCCGCCGAAAAGAAAGCCGCCCAGCACCAGCAGACGCCAGTCCACCGTCGCCTGCAGCCGCCGAAGCAGCGTCATCCAACGCACATCGTCCGCCCACGAAGGCACGCCTCCCTTCGGTAACGCCAGCTGGGATACGGCGGGCGACCCGCTGCCCGTTTCCGACTGGGCCGCATCGACAAGCGTGGTCAAAAAGAGAAACGCCAGCGCACAGGCGGTAAACGCGAGCAGCTGAACGACAAAGAGCGGCGAAACCGTGAGCACGCCGGTCACCACCACCAGAAAAAGCCCGAGGACGATCAACTGGAGGTCGTCACGGCGGCGGCGGTAGCTCACCAAGCGGTAGAACAAGAGCATCAGCTCCAATTTCACCATGGAGGGCAGCGGCTGGCGCGTTTCGTAGAGGTCGTAAGCGAAAACCGCCACGATCGCGGGAAACGCGAACCGATGCAGGACCGCTGGAATCCGCGCCGGCAGGGTCGGCCAGACCAGCACCACGAGCGCCGCAAGGGTGACCGCCAATACCCAAAAACCCGCATCGATCTCCAAATAAAGGACAGTCCAAGCCGAGAGCACCGCCAGCGCGGAGCCCAATGCCCATTTGAGCTGTTGCAGCTCGTCGAGCTTAAGCTGAGGCCGCTTTTTGACCATCGAGATAAGCCGCCACCCCTCGCATGCCCTCGGGCGCGAAGGTCAGCACGTTGCGACGCGAACGACGATGCGATTCCCCGGCGAGCACCGGTGTCGTGCCGGCGACTTCGGCGATGTGCGTTTTGGCCGGGGAGAGCACCGCCAGTTCGTCGAGAAACGCCTCCACGTCGCTCACCCGGCGAATACGCCGTGCGCTCCCGCGCCCGACGGACGCCTCGCTCAAGCGCCCCATTCGGAAAAGATCCTCCGCAAGCGACGCCACAAAACGGATGAGCAGTTCGAATTGTTCGCTGCGCACCCATTGGTCCGCCGTGGGATCGAGCCAAAGCGAAAACCCCTCTTGGCTTTCCGCGGCGAACTGGCGCACGAGCAATTGCCGCGTCCGCGCACTCGCCTTCCAATGAATGAGGCGATGAGAGTCTCCCGGCGCGTACGCGCGCAGGGCAAAAAGGTCTCCGCTCTGTCCCACTCTTGAGACCGTCTTTCCATCCGGCGACCGCGTATGCGTGGCCACGGGAAAGCGCTGATACGTGAGCGGTGCCGGCCACACGATGACATCCCGGCGAAGATTCCCGCGAAAATTCTTCCGGAGAAATCCAAAGGGGAAAAGCGAAACCACACTCGCCAGTTCGATCGGAACGGCCCCGCGGCGTTCCGGCCGCCATACCCATTCCAACCTCGCTCGCCCGCCTTGCGGGTCGAGGCGGTCGCGGAGCGAAAGCGACGTCTTCGGAGCCGGCGCATCGCCGGCACGAAGATCGAATCTCAAACCGTAGGTCGGCACGAAGCGCTTTCGATTGCGCACTTCGAGCACCACCAACGTCTCCACCCCGACCCGCAGGGCCGGCTCGATCTTCAAACGCCACGCGACCCGCGATAAATTCATCCAGGAAAGCGCGCCGCTTAAAAGCAGACAGGACAAAAGCAGGGAGAGCGTGAGAAACAGGATATTGTTCGACGTGTTGTATGCGGCCGTGCCGATCGCCATGGCCAACGCCATGAGAATCGTCCCGGAGATCGTCGGATAAACCCGCTGGTCTTTGGTGGGATAAATCAAGGCCCACAAAAGCGTTTTCCAAAGAAGGCGTTTTTTCCCGAGGCTGACCGAGTCCGGCCCATGCCAGACGTTGCCCTCGCGTCGACCGTTCGTCATCTGACGAATCGTCGGCGCCGTGGGACGCGGAGCGGTAAAGACAGCGGTCATTGTCTTTTCCGCGCGAATCCGGGTAATTCCCGATCGTTCATGAGGCGGCTGTGCTCGGGAACGCCTCAGGCCGGCAAGGGCAGGGTGGCAATGATCCGTTTCAGAATCGCGGTGACGGCCCGGCGTTCCTCCAAGGCGTCGCTCGATTGGCGTCCGAGCGCAAGACGATGGCCCAGCACGGGCAGGACCAAGGCGACCACATCCTCCGGCATCACGAAGTCGCGACCCATGATCAACGCGCGCGCCTGCGAGGCGGCCTTCAAGGCGAGGCCTCCGCGCACGCTGATGCCCGCCTTGAATTCCGTTTCCGTGCGGGTGGTCGCGACGATTTTAAGCAGGTATTCCAGCACGCTGTCTTCGACGAACACTTGGGTCGAAATCGACTGTAGTTGCAGTACCTCGACACGCGTAATCACCGGATTGAGCCGGATGCTGTCGTAGCTAGTTCGCGTCGAACGCAGGATCTCCATCTCGTCGGCCGCCTGAGGATATCCCATGTGGATGCGCATCAGGAAGCGATCCATCTGGCTTTCCGGCAGCGGAAAGGTGCCTTCGTAGTCCACTGGATTTTGCGTCGCGAACACCATGAACGGCGACCCCACCGCGTGGGCTTCTCCGTCGACGGTGACGCGTGCACGATCCATGACTTCAAGCAGCGCCGACTGGGTTTTCGGCGTCGCCCGGTTGATCTCGTCCGCGAGGACCACGTTCGCAAAAACCGGACCGCGCTTGAAGACGAACTCCTTGATGGTATCGTCGTAGATCGCCACGCCCGTCACGTCGCTGGGCAGAAGATCGCTCGTAAACTGGATACGGGAGAACTCGCAGTCCATCGAACGTGCGAGGGAATAGGCGAGCGTCGTTTTCCCCACTCCCGGAAGGTCCTCGATCAGAAGGTGACCGCCCGCAATCATGCAGGTAAGCACTTGATCGATGACGTCGTCCTTGCCCTTGATCGTGACGCGCATGTTGGTGCGCACCCGAGCGAGGACGCCATTGGCTTCGGAGATCGCGGTGCCAGAAACGAAATCGCTCATTTTCCCAGCGTGAGGGATCGGTCGGCTCCGTCAACGCGGGCGACTACGTAACCACGTTCCCCGGTATTCTTTACGATCCATTCGCAATCCAGACCGATGACGGGCCATCGGCCAAGGGCGACCGGGAGGGTCCGAACCGCCGCCGCTCAGGTCAGCACCTCGAGCAAGCGGGTAAAGATCCGGTTCACCTTCTGCTGGTTCTGCTTCACCAATTCCTTGAAGGCCGCAAAATCGATCTCCGACCCCTCCAAGCCGTTGGCGAAGTTGTCGACGATCGCCAGGCTGTTATAACGCAGGCCGAGTTCCGCGCACAGGTCGGCTTCGTGTGCGGCTGTCATCCCAACGACGTCCCCCCAGTGGCGAACGATCCCGATTTCCGCCTTCGTTTCAAAACGGGGACCCCGCATCTGCACGTAGGTCTTACCCACATGAAAGGTGAACTCGGGAGCTAGCGCCTCGGTGATTCTCGGGATGAGGTTATTGGCAATCCCGGGAGCCGCGCCCTTGAGCTCGTCGTCGAAAAAGGTCTGGGGCGGGCTCTGGATATTGACGTAGTCGCTACACGACACCAGCGACCCCGGAGGCAAGTCTGGCTTCAGGGAGCCGACGGAATTGAACGAAACCACCTCCTCAAATCCAAGATCGGCCAAGGCGCGAATGTTTGCCCGGTAGTTGATCGAATGCGGCGGCAGCGGAAAACCGTAGCCATGCCGGTTGATGAGGATCCGATCGCCCTTGGCCTTGTAGGTGACGAGACCGTAGCGGGTCTGCACGGTACGGACCTCCCATGTCGAAAAGAGATCGGAATTGACGATGCTCGTACCACTGATAAAGGCGACTTTCACGCCTTAAGGAAAAGCCCGTCGTTCCCCGCGGTCAATGATCTGTGCGTCCGTCCAGTCGCGGTGAAAGTTCCGAAAAAGCAAAATATTGTGAGTTGCAAATCGCGAAAGTCGTCCGCTCTTTGTGGAGGTCACCTGTCGACGGGTCGGGCTATTGCCGCGCTTGTCGCTCGTGCGAATCTCTCGTCGCTCCACGTGCTCGGTTCTCGATCCCCCGAGGCATGGATCGCCTTCGCTCTTCCACGCCGCGCTAACCTCTGACATTTTGCGGAATTCGATCGTTTACGGCTCGCCTCTGCTCACCGGTTTTATCGGTAAACGAGATCGTCTTTTCCGTAAACTCCACGCGGCCGTGAATCGCGGTGGTGGACGCCACTTAAAGCGCCTCATGCCCGGTAAGTGTACTTGTCGTTGCGAGGCGCACCTTGTTTTCCCGCTGCTCGACCACCACCTACAATGTCTCGGCGAAGTCTTGCCTTGAGGCTGCAATCGAAAATTTTTCCGGTGTGAATCTTCTTGATCGAATCACTATCAGGCCAGGCCGACGGAGCGGTAAACCGTGCGTCAGGGAGACTCGGATCACGGTGTACGACGTGTTGGGTTACTTGGCGGCAGGGACCACGGAAGCTGAATTGCTGTCCGAGTTCCCCGACCTGACTCACGAGAATATCCTTGCCTGCTTTGCTTTCGCGGCGGAGCGCGACCGTCGCACGTTTGTCTCCCATGCCGCGTGAAATTGCCCTTCGACGAGAATCTGTCGCCCGAGCTTCCAGGATTGCTCGCGCGGCTGTTTCCACTGTCTGCTCACGTTCGAGATTTAGGCCTCGTGGGAGCAGACGATTCGATCCTTTGGAATGCCGCGGTACAGCAAGGATTCGCGTTGGCCACGAAGGATGACGACTTTGTCGAGCTCTCGATCCTAGGGGGCGCTCCGCCTAAAGTTGTACTAATTGGTATCGGCAATTGCCGGACGTCTGCCATCGTCGCACTTCTCGAATCCGAGAGGCTCAAGATTGAGCGATTTGCTCAGGACGAATTTGCCTCTTTGCTTGAGTTACCGTGAGTCGCATCTTCCACCTGGCGGTTTTACTCGAGAACGGCGACTCGATCTTGGATCGAGGGACGTTTATGAAGGGAATGTCACCGATCACCGGGTCGAAACGCGTGCCAGGGAGGGGGTTTAAGTGACATGGGATGGGTCAGGTTAGGGTTGCCCCGATTTGACGGAGTCCGGAACGGAACGCCCTAGGCGACCACCACCAAGCCAATCGCGGCGAGCATGAGGATCGCGCCGATGAAGCGGTTGCGAAGCAGGGCGCGCGGGAGATGCTGTTCCTCGTTCTTGAACCAGTGTCCCACCAGCCAGACCGCGATCACGCTCCAGAGGCCGCGCGACGAATAAACGATGTTTACCGCGGTGGCATCGCCGTAAACGCCGAGCGTATAAGCGATGCTCGCCGCTTGCAACGCGAGGAGCACCGTACCGGGCACCAGCCATCTCCAGGCAGCCCGCGGTACCGAAGATAGCGGTGCCTGAAATTTCGGAATCAATCCGATCGAATATAATCCGAGCGCTCCGAACATGAGCGGCAGATAGATCCCCACCCCCAGGCACGCGCCCACTTCTGCACGAGCACGTCCGTGAGTGCATAGGCGGTTGCGGCCAGCGATCCCCAACCGACCGTTGCGCCGACCCGGCGATGTGGGATTCCCTTTGACCCGTAGTTCAAAAGTACGATCGCAAGTGTGCTCAAAAAAGCTGCGACCCACCATTGGAGGGGAATGGGATCGGCGATCAGAAATGCACTGAAGAACGCCACCAGAAGGATTTTCAATCCGAGCACGGGCGTCGCAATCGATACATCCCCTTCCAGCGCGAGAAACGTGGCCACCTGTCCGGCAAAGAAAAGCAAGGCCGTGAACGCGGGTTGCCACAGCATCGAGAGCGGTTGCCCCGCTCCCCCCAACACCAATAGCGGGGAGAAACAGACGCCCATGGCAACATTCGCCACAAAGGTCGTCCGCCACACTCCGATACCGTAGCCGGTCCCGCGCTTGATCAGCAAAACCGCAAGGACGTACGCAAAGCTGCTCGCCAAAGGGAACAGCAAATGAAGAGGAAACCTCATGCCAGCGGCAAGTCGATGCAGGGTCGAGGGCACCACGGCAAACGCCCCGGCGTCCACACAGGCGCGCCCCAAGATGCCCGCTACAGAAAGGAGGCAATCAGCTTTTCGAACTCCACCTGATCGGCGATCGCACCCACTTTCTTGTGTCGAATGCGGCCCTCGCGATCCACGACAAAGGTCGTCGGCATCACTTGCACCTGGTACGCCTCGGTGACCTCATCGTTGCCCATCACGATCGGGTAAGTAATCCCGAGGCTGTCGGTGAATTTCTGCACGACTCCGGGTCCCTGCGCATCGAGGGAAATGCCCACAATCACCAATCCGCGTTCCTCGAATTGCTTGTGCAGCGCCACGTAAGCCGGCATCTCTGCCCGGCAGGGCGCACACCACGTAGCCCAAAAATCAACGATCACGACCTTGCCTTTGAATTGGGAAAGCGTGACGTCCTGCCCCTGCAGATCCTTCAGCCGCCATGCCGGCGCCACGGGGTAAAGTGCGGCCGCCGCGTCGTTTTTCTTACATCCGCCGATCGCCAGCACTCCAGCGGCACCCGCGAGGACGGCGAGCACAGAGAAAAAGGAGCGTCGTTTCATGAGAAGGTAAGGGGGAGTGAGCGAAAAATACTTTCGAGGTCAAACACGATGAGAGGGTTCTGAGGGCGAAGGAAGGCGCTGCGCGCCGAGAGTCCAGAGGTCATGACACTGATCTCTGACCGCTGACCTCTTCCGATCTCCGCGAGCTCCTGTGAAAAACGGATCGAGGTTTGTAAATACACCGGCGGATTTAACAGGAGGACGGAAGAGGGCGCAGAGGTCGGAGGCGGAAGAGGTCAGAGTTCAGCGGTCAGTAGTCACGATCGCTGATCGCTGACGTCTCCACGCGCGGCGGCTCCTCTCTCACGGCTCCCGGGCCTCGGGAAGATCCATGGCCAGCGTGTCTACAAATTTTTTCATGGCAGGGGTGAGCACCCGACCCTTGCGATAGAGAATGGCGAGCGGCCGGGTGAAGTCCTTCCCCTTGAATTTCAAAAGAGCCAAGGTCCCTTGCCTCCACTCCTGCAAGACCGTCGCCTGGGGCACGATCGCGATGCCATGATCGATCTCCACCGCCCGCTTCACCGTCTCGATGTTGTCGAACTCCATGACCGGCTCGATCTCCATCTTGTTGTCTCGAAAGATCTGATCGACGGCCTTCCGGGTCGGAATATCGGGATCGAAGCCGATAAACTTCTGGGTCGCCAAGTCCTTGAGCTCCACATCGCCCATTTGCTTCGCCAACGGGTGGTTCGGATGGGTGATGAGCACGAGTTTGTCGTTTCGAAAAGGAATCGCCTCGATCTGACGCTGTTTGACCGGAAACGCGACCAGCCCAAAGTCCACCGAGTTGTGCAGAATATCCTCATACACGAGGTTGGAGCGGCGGTACTCGACCCGCACATTGACCGACGGGAAGTCGTTCAGGAATCGCTTGATGTAAGGTGGAAGCTCATGCAGTCCGATCGAGTAGATCGTGGAAATTCGGATCATGCCGCTGATCACCTTTTTCATCTCCTGCAACTCGGAGGCGAGTTTGTCGTAGGTGTGCAGCACTTCTTTAGCCGACTCGTAAACGCGCTGCCCTTCGCGGGTAAGTTGAAATTGCTTTTGGCTGCGATCGATCAAGAGCGTCTTGAAATGCCGCTCCATCGCCCGCGCCTGCTGACTGACCGCCGACTGCGTGATGCCATTGATCTTGGCCGATTTCGAGAAACTCTTGGTTTCAACGAGGTCCGCGAAGATCTTGAAATTCTCGATCTGCATATTTTATCCGGAAGGGATACTCATATAAAAGACTCTAATCGTTCAGCAAACCATTAAAAACTCTTTTTCGATGCAAATCACCTATGACCAATTTAAAGTGGCCACGGACGCCGTGAAAGGGCAGATGGACGCTGCCTGCGCTAAGGCGGGGCGGGCGGAATCGGAGGTTTCCCTTCTCGCAGTGACAAAAACCCATCCCGTGGAAGCGGCGCATTATGCGTGGCGGTACGGCCTGCGAAGTGTCGGGGAGAATCGCGTACAGGAAGCCGCGGAAAAACGGCCCGAAGGACCGGACGGTTTGCGATGGGAACTCATTGGTCACCTTCAATCGAATAAGGCGAAACTCGCGGCCGGGCTCTTCGATCGGGTGCAAAGCGTGGACAGCGAAAAACTAGCCCTCGCGCTGGAGCGCGGCGCGGCGCTGCACGGGAAAACCCTGGCGATTCTCCTGCAGGTCAATGCCGGCAACGACCCCGCGAAATTCGGTGCCGAGCCTGCTGAGGCCCCTCGTCTGCTCGAATTTGCTCTCTCGCAATCGCATCTCAAAGTAGACGGACTGATGACCATCGCTCCGCTGAGCGACGACTCGGCGGTGGCGCAACGCACCTTCGCCCGTTTGCGCGAGATTCGCGACGCCCTCGCCGCACAATTCGGAGTGCCGCTGCACGAACTTTCCATGGGAATGAGCGGAGACCTCGCTTTGGCGATCGCGGAAGGCAGCACGCAGGTACGTGTCGGTTCAGCCCTCTTCGGCTCGCGGCCCGCTCGTTAGAAAGACCGAGGTATTTGTCCCCTTCCGCCCTTTCCTGTTTGCACGAACCGCGAAAGGTTTTTCCCTCACCTCGTGGCCACCTCCTCGTTCGAACTCCATCGCAAGGATGCCTTGCTTGCGTTGCTCGACGATCCATCGCCGAACATTCGTAAGGCGCTGCTGGCTCAGTTCGCGGCGGAATCGGTGGCCGCCGGAATTCTTCTGAAGGAAGTCGCCGCCGGCTCGAACCGGATTCTTGCGACGCATGCGCGCTGGTTTCTCGACGCACTCAAATTCAACGACCCGATCGAAGAGTTCCGAGCGTTCATCCGTTCGCTCAGCTATGAGCTGGAAACGGGAGCCCTGCTGCTGGCTCGAAGCGTCTACAGTGATGTCGATGTCGCACAGTGCTGCCGCCAGTTGGACGAAATCGCCACACGCTGCCGGGAGCTCATCGCCGAGCCCTGCAGTGCCCGGGAAAAGTGTCGCGTGATCAACCGCGTGCTTTTCCACGACTACGGTTATCACAGCAATCTCGAGTACTATTCGGATCCGGAGAACAGCTTCCTGCATCGCGTCCTCGCGCGCCGTAAAGGCATTCCCATTTCTCTCTGCACGGTTTATCTCCTCGTCGCACAGCGGCTGGGTTTTTCCCTGGAACCGGTCGGTCTGCCCAGCCATTTCGTCGTCGGCTGTTTTCTCGACGAGCGCCCGTTCTTCATCGACGCGTTCGACGGCGGCAGCCTGCGAAGCCCGGAGGAGATGATCGCCCGCTTCAAACTTTTCGGCGGTGCCACCCCAGGCAGCGCGCTTGCGCCGACCCCGGTGCGCGAAGTGCTCTGCCGAAGCTGCCGGAATCTGGTGAATCACTACACGGCCTCCGGCAATCTCGAGCGCGCCAAACTCTTTGCGAGTTTCGTCGACGACTTCGAAAGCACGCACGCTCGCCATTCCCGGTGAGCCACGTCGACGGCGGGCCCCCTCTTCCTTCATGGCCGCCGTTCTGACGCTGGACGATCTCGCTTCTCGGTCTCATTCGGGCACGGCTCTCGCCGTCCTCGGACATCCGATCGAGCACTCCATCAGCCCCGCGATGCATGCGGCCGCCCTCGCGGAGATGGCGCGTACGGATGGCCGTTTCCGCCACTGGACCTACGTTCGATTCGACGTTCCGCCCGAGCGACTTTCGGAGGCGTTGGAGCGTCTTCACGAAGGCGGCTTCTACGGATTGAACCTGACCGTTCCGCACAAGATCCTGGCTTGCTCCCTTGTCTCCACGATCGAGCCGGCGGCACAATCCATTGGGGCAGTGAACACCCTGCGCCGCACAACGGCAGGGTGGCATGGATACAACACGGACGGCTACGGGCTGGCGACCGCGGTGAAGGAAACCCTCGGGATCGATCTCGCCGGTACGCCCATTATCCTGCTCGGAGCCGGCGGGGCAGCCCGCGGCGCGGCGGTCGAGTGCCTCCAGCGCGGATGCGTCTCGCTCTCGATCGCCAATCGCACCGCGGAAAACCTGCGACGGCTCCTGACGGACCTGGCTCCCTTGGCCCGCGACATTCCCCTGCGAGGATTCGACCCTGAGGACATCCCCTATGACCTGCCTGAAGGCGCGCTCGTGATCAATGCCACTAGCGCAGGCTTGAAGCCCGGAGACCCCTCCCCGCTCGGGCTCGCCAAGCTGCCGCGTCCCGCGGGCGTCTACGACATGATCTACAACCCTCCGGTCACGCCCTTGCTCGCCGAAGCGAGCGCGTTGCATCTCCCGTCAAGTCACGGCCTGTCCATGCTTATCCACCAAGGCGCGCGTGCCCTTGAGATCTGGTCGGAAGCGAAGGTCCCGGTTGAGGCAATGCGTACCGCGGCCAGCCAGGCGATGCGATTCTGACCGCGGTTTGACTTCGTTCGGCTCCCGTTGCGGAATACGGCCCCGAATGCTCTCCGATTACGTAGCCCTGTCCGTCGAGTTCCCCTGGCTTTTCCCTGCGCTGACCGCGGTGTTTGGAGCGATGGTGGGCAGCTTTTTGAATGTCGTCATCTATCGAGTCCCTGCCGGCAAATCGATCGTCCGTCCGGGATCCCATTGCGGATGCGGTGCCCCGATCGCCTGGTACGACAACATCCCCGTGCTCAGCTGGTTCATTCTCCGCGGCAAGGCGCGCTGTTGCGGGCGAGCCTACGCTTTTCGGTATCCTTTGGTGGAGTTGCTCGTCGCCGGGCTCTTTCTTCTCTGCTGGTTGACCTTCCCTCCAGCCAAGGCGGTGGCGGGATGGATCTTCATGAGTGGATTGGTCTGCGCCACCTTCATCGATCTGGACCACCTGATCATCCCGGACGTGTTCACGATCGGCGGAGGCGTTGTCGGCGTAGTGCTTTCTCTCGCGCTTCCGGCGCTCCACGGCTTCTCTGGCGATTTTTTCCTCGCCGATGCCATTCGCGCCGGCGTGTCCTCGCTGCAGGGTCTGCTCGTCGGCTCCGGCCTGGTCCTGTGGATCGCTCTCCTCGCCGAAGCCGCGTTGAAGAAGGAAGCGATGGGCTTCGGCGACGTGAAATTCGTGGGTGCGATCGGCGCTTTTTGCGGCTGGCAGGGCGCGGTCTTTAGCATCTTCGGTGGCGCGATCGTCGGCACATTCTGGTTTATTCTCGCGATACTTTGGAAAAAGGTCTTCGGGACGCGTACGGCGGTGGCACCCCGCGCCGAAACGCCCGATGGCGAACCCGCAGAAATCGGTCTCGGCGTACACGTCCCCTTCGGCCCGATGCTCGCGATCGCGGGCGCCATCTATTTCCTTTACGCCCAGCAAGCGTTCGATCGCTACCTCGCGCAGTTTTCGGTGCTGTTGTGATCGGCACCTCTTGGAACAGACACCGTTTTCCCGCGCAGGCGAGAGTCAGCGCGGTAACGTCGTCAATTTTCGGATTGAGGGACTCGCTCCGGAGGCTTACTCGCACTCTCAAGCACAAGGAGAGCAATCGGAACCGGGATCGAAGGCCTGAGGTGGATCGGAACCTCGCGGCCTTCGCCTCTTTGCGAGACAACGATTTGGATGGGAAGAAGCGGAGGCGATCTCGCGAAGGACAGACAAAGACGCGAATGTCCGGACAAAGAACACCACGCCCTTGTCCAGATTATGGTTCGGGGGCGGCCCCTCCGTCGAGTCGGGTTCGAATAGGTGGCTTTCAGGCCAAACGAAATCGCCCCCGCCGGATCCTGCGGCCCGGGAGCGGGCCCAACGCACAAGTGGTTAGCCGAACCGATCGCCATTCGTACACTTCGACCAAAGCCACCCCGGTCGTCGCATTCGCTCCCGAAATTTTCGCGGAATACACTCCCGGCGCCAACGTTCGAATCAAGACCGCATCCTTACTGTTGTCGGCAAGGCCGAAGGCCCCGGCACCCCGCCCGTCGTCGCCGCTCCAGTCGTTGTTGGTCGCGATGAGTTCGTCGCCTCGATAGAGTTCCAGCACCGGATCGCCCAGAACCCCGGGAACGCCAAAGAGCCCCAGAGTCGGACCGACCGCTCGAACGAGAATCCGCCGATTTCCCTCCCCAGCGAGGACGAATCCGGTGATCAGAACGTCCGCTCCCGTGCCGACCGACGAATGCGCCGAGACGTTGCTCAAGCGAGGGCCGCTTTCCGCAATCGGTCCGTCGGTATCGTAGAGTTCCAGCAGCAGCGGCGACGACCGCACCGGGCGCGCAAAATAGTAGGTCCGACGAAGGGTCCCGTTTGGATTGACGGCCACCAAAGTGCCATCGAGCGTCCCGATGTAGATCACACCGTTTTCGTCGATCGCCGGGGAGGAGGTGCGGATATCGGTGCCCACCGCGGTCGCCCAGCGAAGGGTCCCGTTGGGGTTCAAGGCGTAGAGCTTGCCGTCATACGCTCCGAAATAGAGCGCACCGTCCACACCGATTGCCGCCGAAGACGAAATACCGCCTCCCGCGAGATAGCTCCACTTGGCGGTGCCGTTCGGGTTCACCGCGAAGAAACGCCCTCCGATCGTTCCAAAGTAAAGCGCACCCGCAGCGTCCAGCGCAGGCGATGCAAAGATTTCGTCGCCGGCATCGAAGGACCACCGTTCCACCTTGTCCGGTGCGAACGCCTTCATCCGACGATCGGCGGAACCCAGGTAAACGGTCCCATTCGCGGCGATCGTCGGCGACGTGTAGGACGCGCCGGGGATATCGACGGTCCATTTTAAACTCTTATCCGGCATCAATGCGTACAGGGGGGAGTTTTCCGCACGCGCATACAGTGTCCCGTCGGGAGCGAGGGCAGGCGAGGAGAACGTCGCGTCGCCGATCGCACGAAACCACTTCTCTTTTCCTGCCGGAGTGACCGCATAAACCGCGGCAGCTTCATCGCACACGTACACGGTGCCATCCGCCCCGACAACCGGGCTGGCGTAGCTGGCGAAGAAATCCAGATAAAATTCCCATTTCTCCGTACCGTCCGGATCGAGCGCGCCGAGATCGCCGAGCCCCCCTGCATAATAAACCGTGCCGTCGGGAGCACCGGCGGCAGGCGCGTCGATCGGACCCACGACCAGCTTCTGCCATTGCGAATCGACCAGCGTGAAATCGAATTTTCCGCCGGCGGCAAGACTGTCGACGGAAAAATAGTAGGTTTTTCCGGCGACGGCCTCGAAGGTGACGAGCGGATCGTAGAGCAAATCCTGCCCGTCGTCGTTTTCCGTTACCAAGGCCAGCGCCCCGACGCTGTCGCCTTGGTAAACGCCCAGGAGCGTATCCACAAAATCGCTAAAGACGGAGCCCTGGTAACGCCCGCTCGATGGCGCCACCCAACGAAACCAGACAGAACGTCCGCCCGCCTGGTTGTCGATCCGCGGCTCGCCGACTTGGCGCGTACCGCCAATGTTCGACTGCGTCACCCGAAAGCTCGGTCCGGTCACCTCGGTCGCCGCTTGGAAGGAGTCGTTGGCAGGCGGAGTCCGCAGATTGAGCAGAATCATGCCTTCCAATCCCAAACGGCCGTCGACCGCGATGCGATAGGTCTGTCCGGCGACGGCATTGAGCGTCAACCCGCTGGTCAAACGATCGATGCCTTCATTGTCGTTCGACGCCACCTCCACCAAGCCGGAGAAAGTATCTCCGGTGACGACGCTCAAAACGGTGTCGAGCAGACTTCCGTGCGTATCGATCCGGACGGGGGCCGTTTGCGGCGCGGTCCAATCCCACCAGAGCGAATGCGCCGGCGCGCTGCCTGCAAAAGTGGGTTCGCCGGCCTCGCGAGTCGCTCCATTGCTGCTGGTGCGGACCGAGACAAACCCGCCTGCAAGCACAGCCCGCTCGGAATAATTGTCGTTGAATGGCCGCGTCTCCGCCTGGAGAGCGCGCGCGAGGTTGAGTCTTCCGCCGGATAGCGTTTTGCCGACGAACGCCGAGCTGCGATCGACTCCCCGCAACAAACGGTTGATCGACTGACGGGGTGTATCTTCCGGAAACTTCGCTTTGAGCAACGCCAGCGCGCCCGTGACTTGGGGAGCCGCAAACGATGTCCCCGAGATCGTCGTATAGGGCACCGTCGGACTCCTCGCCAGCGTGCGGATGTCGATGCCGGGGGCAAATATGTCGACATTTCCGCTTCCAAAATTGCTCAGCGCATGAGGTAGGTCTGCGCGCGTGGACGCGCCCACCGCAACGATGTTGTCGAAAGGATAATTGCTCGGGAAATGAGGAAGTTCGTCATTGTTCAAACCGTCGTTTCCTGCAGAAGTGACGAAAACGATCCCGGCATTCTTGATTCGCTGGATGGCGGCCGTTTCCGCGGCGGATTGAGACGAACTCCCATAGCTCGCGTTGATGATTTTCGCTCCCCGCGCCACCGCGTAGTCCATACACTCGATTGCGTCGGACGTCGCACCGATGCCATCGCTGGTCAAAAACTTCAAGGCCATGATTTGCGCCCGCCAAGCGACTCCGGATACGCCGATGCCATTGTTGCCGATCGCTCCGATCACACCCGCCACGGCGGTGCCGTGACCGACGCCGTCGTCGTCGGCAGGATTTCCGCTCCCGGTTCTCTCTTTCGGGACAGTCGCATTGATCCCGTGGACATCGTCGATGTACCCGTTGCCATCGTCGTCGATTCCGTTGGTTTCCTTGCCGTTTCCGGATTCCCCT